>WNGF01001340.1_pt1 | contig 68861 bp, 54 predicted proteins | sample 5400641 | NCBI WGS metagenome assembly WNGF01 (sample SAMN13153371, study PRJNA577476) | soil metagenome | isolation source: 80 cm soil or saprolite under grassland replicate 2 | place: USA:California | collected 2016-06-15
GTCGTCGCGATGCTGGCATGCCCGTATCATGCCCGATTCTTGCGCCCCTTCCCCAACGCTTCCGACCGCTGCCAGAGCGGGTTCTCGCACCCTCAGCCCACTCTTTTCACCCACTCACTTCCACGAAGAGCCCTTTTTCTCTCATCTGCGCCCGGCGAGCGCCCGCTACATGCAGTTCTTGGCAAGCCTCGACATGGTCTATCTGGCGGGAGCGTTCGCGATGATCTGGTGGGCGTTCGGCTGGCGGGTGTGCGCAGTCGCCGCGATCTTCTGGGGCTGTCAGGCGGCGGCGCCGGGTTCGTGGACGGCGGGCGCCTTCCTGCGCCAAGACTGGTTCTTTTTCCTCATCGCGTCGGCGTGCTTCGCGCGCAAACGTTATTTCAAGCTGGCGGGGGCCTCGATAGTGTACGCAGGGCTACTTCGAGTCTTTCCGGTCCTCATCGTCCTCGGCTGGTTCGCCGTGATGGGCGCGTTCGTGGTTCGGCGGAAGCGTCTCGCACGGTCGCATCGGGATGTGCTGATCGGCGGGCTCGTGGCGGCGGCCGTGATCATTCCGTTCAGCCTCTACATCGCGGGGCCCGGCTCCTATCGAGAGTTCTACCATCACACGCTCCGGGTCCACGATTGGACCCCCCTGACGAATCACGTGGGTCTGCCGGTGTTGATGTCCTACCGCTTCGGGGGCGGCGCAGCCTCGGGTCGGATGGAGTACACAGTCGATCCGAGGCTCGCAGATCCGTTTGAGGGGTGGAAGCAGAGGCGAAACGAGCGACGCGAGATGTACAGGTGGCCCGGCTTCGCCATCATCGCGATCAGCGGGGCCCTTGTCGTCTGGGCGGTGCGCCGTCTGAGATTGCTCTGGGTCTCGGGTTGCCTCGGGCAAGTGTTCATCGTCCTTGGAGCGCAGTTGACGTCATATTATTATTCTTTCTTGATACTGTCGGCGCTTCTGACCGGAGCACGACGTCGTCTGGAGATACCACTCTTCGGGTTTGCGGCCCTCTCCCAGGTCGTCTTCTGGGTGTTTCCTTGGAACGACGACAAGTATGCCGCCTTGACGCTCATGTCGCTGCTCCTCTGTTACGGGCTGATCCTTGGGTTCGTGCCGAAGGCGAGCTGGCGGCGCAGGGCCGAGCTCGGAGGCTGTCCGCCCGCAGGCTAGCCCGGCGGGCGGAGCGCTTCGAGCGCTGCCCGCATGCGGTCGAGGGCCTGGGCCAGGATGGCCCGCGGGCAGCCGAAGTTGAGCCTCACGAAACCCTGGCCGCCGCGGCCGAAGGTTGCTCCGTCGTTGAGGGCGACGCGGGCCCGCTCGAGAAAGAAGGTGTACGGGTCGTTGCTCGGGATGCCCGCGCGGCGGCAGTCGAGCCAGGCGAGGTAGGTGGCCTCCGGCACCCCGACTTCCACGCCGCGCAGGTGGGCGCGGACGGACTGCACCAGGAAGTCGCGGTTGCCCTCGAGGTAGCGCAACAACTCGTCCAGCCAGGGCTGCCCGTCGCGATAGGCGGCCAGCATGGCCGTGTAGCCCAGGACGTTGGCCGACTGGACCATGTCCACGCGCGAGGCCGTGAACTTCTCCCGGAGCGCCTGGTTCGGGATGACCGCCAGCGAGGCCCTGAGGCCGGCCAGGTTATAGGTCTTGCTGGGCGACATGAGGGTGATGGTGCGCGCCTCGATCGCGGGATCGAGCGAGGCGATCGGCACGTGGCGGTGACCCGCATAGACCAGGTCGCCGTGGATCTCGTCGGCGCAGATCACGAGCCCGCGGCGGAGACAGATCTCGGCCATGCGAGACAGCTCCTCTCGCGCGAAGACGCGCCCGACCGGGTTATGGGGATTGCAGAGGAGGAACATCCGCGTGCGGGGCGTGATGGCGCGCTCGAAGGCATCCCACTGCACGCTGTAGCGGCCGTCGGGCCCGCGCGCGAGGTCCACGGCATCGCGGGTCAGCGCCACATTGTCGGGCAGGCGCAGGATGGGCGGGTAGACCGGCAGCTGCATCAGCAGCCCGTCGCTGGGGCTCGAGAACGCCCGGCAGGCGACGTTGAAGCCCGGGATGACTCCGGGCATCAGCACCAGGGCCTCGGGCCCGACCTTCCAGCCGTAGCGCTTCAGCAGGCGCTCGCAGATCACCTCGTGAAACTCCGGCTGCTCGATGCCGTAGCCGAAGACGCCGTGCTCCACGCGCTCGCGAAGCGCCCGGATCACAGGCTCGGGCGAGGGGAAGTCCATGTCGGCGACCCAGAGCGGCAGGACATCGGGAGGGAACTTGTGCCACTTGTTGCTCTCGGTGCCGCGGCGGTCGATGACGCGATCGAAGTCGTAGGGCATGGACTCGAAGGATAGACGACTCTCCGGGCTTGGGGCAAGCACAGGTACTGGGCCAATTCGCTTCGCCATACTTCGTTCTCGGTCGGCAGCAACCCCTCAAACGTACACTCACGTACGCCTCGGGCTGGCACGCCTCCCTCGGGCCTCGTCTGACTCGCAACTTGGCCCACTACCCAAGCACTGCCAGCTTGACTCGCGCTGCAAACATGGGCATAAGAGTGGGGTTGCCGCACCGCGGCAGGCGCTTATATCCCGAAAGGTCGAGGAGATGTGCCAATGAGCGGATTTGACATACTGCCCCGGCGCGCCACGTGGATCCTGCCGGCGCTCTTGAGCCTGGCCCTGCTGGTGGCCGCCGCCGGCCCGGCGGTCCACGCCGCGTGGGCCCAGGCCGCGTCCGCACCCGCCCAGCATCAGGGCGGCGAGGCCAACCTCAAGATCCCGGATCTTGCCCGGGTGAGCTTCGGCGCCACGACAGGTCGGCGCCTGCTCCAGTGGGGCCTGCTCGTCTGCCTCCTCGGCTTCGCGTTCGGACTGGTGATCTACAAGCAGCTCAAGAACCTGCCGGTGCACCACTCCATGCGAGAGATCTCGGAATTGATCTACGAGACGTGCAAGACGTACCTGGTCACCCAGGGCAAGTTCCTGCTGATCCTCTGGGTCTTCATCGCGGTCATCGTGACGTTCTACTTCGGCGTGCTCCAGGACTTCACGGCCCCCCAGGTCGCGATCATCCTCTTCTTCAGCCTGGTCGGCATCGGGGGCAGCTACGGCGTGGCCTGGTTCGGCATGCGTATCAACACCTTCGCCAACTCGCGCACCGCCTTCGCCAGTCTCACGGGGCTGGCCTTCCCGGTCTACTCCATCCCGCTGCGCGCCGGCATGAGCGTGGGCATGCTCCTGATCAGCGTGGAGCTGCTGATCATGCTCCTGATCCTGCTCTACGTGCCGCGGGAGTACGCGGGCGCCTGCTTCATCGGCTTCGCCATCGGGGAGTCGCTGGGCGCCTCGGCGCTCCGCATCGCGGGCGGCATCTTCACCAAGATCGCCGACATCGGCTCCGACCTCATGAAGATCGTCTTCAACATCAAGGAGGACGACGCCCGGAACCCCGGCGTCATCGCCGACTGCACGGGCGACAACGCGGGCGACTCCGTGGGGCCGAGCGCCGACGGCTTCGAGACCTACGGGGTCACGGGCGTGGCGCTGATCTCGTTCATCGTGCTCGCGGTGGCCCAGGAGATCGTCCAGGTCCAGCTCCTGGTCTGGATCTTCGTCATGCGCGTCATGATGATCATCGCCAGCGGCGCTTCGTACTTCATCAACGACGCCGTGGCGCGCGGGCGCTACGCGCAGGCCACCAAGATGAACTTCGAGCAGCCCCTGACGAGCCTCGTGTGGATCACGTCCATCGTGTCTGTGGCGCTGACGTACCTGGTCTCGTGGTGGCTGATCCCGGGCCTGGGCGACGGCACGCTGTGGTGGAAGCTCGCGACCGTGATCACCTGCGGCACGCTCGCCGGCGCCATCATCCCCGAGTTCGTCAAGGTGTTCACCTCGACGGACTCCGCCCACGTGCGCGAGGTCGTCACCTCGGCCCGCGAGGGGGGGGCCTCGCTGGACATCCTCTCGGGGCTGGTCGCCGGCAACTTCAGCGCCTACTGGCTCGGCATGGTGATCGTCGGGCTCATGGGCATGGCATACCTGGTGAGCCGGCTGGGGCTCGGAGATCTCATGGTCGCCCCCGCCGTCTTCGCGTTTGGCCTCGTCGCCTTCGGCTTCCTCGGCATGGGCCCGGTGACGATCGCCGTCGATTCATACGGTCCCGTCACCGACAACGCGCAGTCGGTGTTCGAGCTGTCCGTGATCGAGCAGATCCCGGGCGTCAAGGCCGAGCTCCGCAAGGACCATGGCTTCGACGTCAACTTCGAATCGGCCAAGCACATGCTCGAGGAGAACGACGGCGCCGGCAACACGTTCAAGGCCACGGCCAAGCCGGTGTTGATCGGCACGGCCGTCGTCGGCGCGACCACGATGATCTTCTCGATCATCATGGTGCTGACTCACGGGCTGACGCAGAACCTCGACAAGCTCTCGATGCTCCACCCGCCGTTCCTCCTCGGGCTCATCACGGGCGGCGCCATGATCTACTGGTTCACGGGCGCCTCGACCCAGGCGGTGACGACGGGCGCCTACCGTGCCGTGGAATTCATCAAGGCCAACATCAGGCTCGAGGGCGTGACCAAGGCCTCGGTCGCCGACAGCAAGAAGGTGGTCGAGATCTGCACGCAGTACGCGCAGAAGGGCATGTTCAACATCTTCCTGGCCGTGTTCTTCGCGACCCTCGCCTTCGCCTTCCTCGAGCCCTACTTCTTCATCGGCTACCTGATCTCGATCGCGCTGTTCGGCCTCTACCAGGCGGTGTTCATGGCCAACGCCGGCGGCGCGTGGGACAACGCCAAGAAGATCGTGGAGGTGGACCTCAAGGAGAAGGGCACACCGCTTCACGCCGCCACCGTGGTGGGCGACACCGTGGGCGATCCCTTCAAGGACACCTCCTCGGTGGCCATGAATCCCGTCATCAAATTCACGACGCTCTTCGGCTTGCTGGCGGTCGAGCTCGCCGTCACCCTGACCGCCGAGCAGGGCGCCCTGCTGAGCCGGAGCCTCGCGGCGGTGTTCTTCGTGGTCTCCGTGATTTTCGTGTGGCGCTCGTTCTACTCGATGCGGATCCAGGTGGCGGGCGCCAAGTAGGCGGAGCCGGGCGTGAGCGTGGTCGAGCGGTTCGCTGAGGCTTTCAACCGGGGCGACGTCGATGGCCTGCTCGGCTGCTTCACGGCCGGTGGGGCCTACCACGACCTCTTTTACGGGCCGCATGCCGGGCATGCCTCGCTCCGGACCATGTTCGAGCGCATGTTCCGCGAGGGGCGAGAGTACCGCTGGCAGATGGACACGGTGGTGACGGACGGCAGTCGCGCCGCCGCCGAGTGGACCTTCGGGTACACCGCGACCGCGGCGGTGCCGCGCAGCGAAGGGCGCCGGGTGTGTTTCCGCGGCATGAGCCTCTTCGAGCTCGACGGCGGTCGGATCGCCGCCTACCGGGAGTACGCCGACACAGGTGTCGCACTGCTCCAGCTGGGATTCGCGCCCGAAGCCCTCGCCAAGGTCCTGGCGAAGCGGCTGCCGGCGGACTGAACCCCGCCCCCTGTGCTCCGTCTCTCGGTCCTCGACCAGTCGCCGATCCGCACCGGCGGCACGGCGGCGGATGCCGTCGCGGAGACGCTCGAGCTGGCCCAGGCCTGCGAGCGCTGGGGCTACCATCGCTACTGGCTCGCCGAGCACCATTCGAGCCGTGGGCTGGCCGGGTCCACCCCGGAGATCCTGATAGGCCAGGTGGCGGCCCGCACGACCCGCATGCGCGTGGGCGCGGGCGGCGTCATGCTGAGCCACTACAGCGCGCTCAAAGTTGCCGAGAATTTCCGCATGCTCGAGGTGCTCTACCCCGGGCGCATCGACCTCGGGATCGGACGCGCGCCGGGCAGCGACCAGCGCACGGCCCAGGCGCTGGCGCACGGGCCCGGCGCACTCGGTATCGAGGAGTTCCCGTCGCAGATCGCCGATCTGGTCGGCTTTCTCGTGGGCGACCTTCCGCCCGGGCATCCCTTCCGCGGGATTCGCGCCATGCCGGACGGCCCGACCGTGCCGGAGATCTGGCTGCTGGGCTCGAGCGGTGAAAGCGCGGCGCTGGCGGCCCAGTTCGGCACGGCCTTCTCTTTCGCCCACTTCATCTCGAGCTCGGGCGGTGTCGAGGCGACCCGCTGGTACCTGGCCCATTTCCGGCCGTCGCCGGCCCTGCGGGTCCCCCGGGCGAGTGTCGCGGTGTTCGCGCTGGCAGCGGACACGGAGTCCGAGGCGCTCCGTCTCGCGCGGAGTCGCGACCTCTGGATCTTGCGCCTGTATACGGGACGTCCAGGGGCATTTCCGTCGGTGGAGGAGGCCGAGTCGTACGCGTACACCGAGCAGGATCGGGCCATCATCCGGCATGCGCGCCGCCGCACGATCGCTGGCGCTCCCGAGCAGGTGCGCGCCCGGCTCGCCGAGCTGGCGTCCGAGTGCGGGGTGGAGGAGCTCGTGATCGTGACCATCACCCATGACTTCAAGGCTCGCCTCCGCTCCTACCAGCTCCTGGCCGAGGTGTTCGGCCTGGGGCCTGCGGGGGGGCAGGGGGCGGAGAATGATAGGATGCCCACGGGAGGCCCGCCCACGCCATGACCGACGCCCTCACGACGCCGCCGACCGTGGACCCCGCCGACGTGGATGGCGTGATCCAGGCGGTCCGCTTCGAGCTCTACCGTGAGAACGTCTACGGCGCCCTCGAGATGGTCGAGGCAGCCGATGCCCGGCGCCCGGACGTTCGCTACGCCGAACAGGCCGCGCGCATCCGCTCGTGGCTCGGACACCTCGAGAGCCGGGAGGCCTATATCGCGGCGCAGGAGGAGCAGTACAAGGGACTGCGGTGGAAGCCCGGGCTCAAGCTTCTCGAGAGGCGCATCCGGATGCTCATCGGAAAGAAGACGCGAAAGATGATCGCGCGCCGTGGGCGCGATCCCGAGTTCCAGGAGCTGGAGCGCGAGGTCGAGCTGGTCAAGCCGCGGCGCGTCCTGGACGCCGGCTGTGGCGAGGGCGGCGTCGCCATGGCGCTGGCCGCGCGCCATCCGGAGCTCAGCGTGGACGGCGTCGAGGTCTCCGCCACCAACGTCCGGATCGCCAGCCGGCTCAACCGCTGGAAGACCTTTACCGTGTGCCAGGGCCTGGCCGAGGAGGTTCACGAGTACTTCGAGTCCGGGCGCTTCGATCTCGCGTACTCTTTCGCGGTGCTCGAGCACGTTCGCGACGTGGACGCGACGATCCGCTCGATCATGACCGTGCTGCGGCCCGGCGGGCGCTTCGGCTTCGTGGTGCCGATGCACGAGTTTCGCGCGCGGGGGCCCATCCCGGACTACGCTCCCGTCCACGGCTATGCCGACCACTGCCGCGTTTTCAGTGAGGCCGATCTCCGCCGCCGCTTCGGGAGCCAGCCCGGGTTCAGGCTCGTCAAGATCCCTGGGGCGTGGAAGCATAGCGAGTTCCCCGACTGCCTCGAGCCCATCGAGTTCGGCTCTTTCTTCGTCTCCTTCTCCAAGCCCTGATTCTTCGCCAGCCGGCCGGGTCGTTCCCGATTTTTCCGGTTCCGAGCGGTGCCAGTTTTCGTCCCTCCGACACCTGAGATAGTCTGTCCTCACTGGAGCGACTCCGTCAAACGGTCGTGATATCGGGGTGTTGGGGGCTGGCATAGATGTTGTAGTCCTCTTGCCCGATGAACGATCAGGCCTCGTCTGTTGCGGTAGCGGCAGATCCGGTGACCGACACGGGCGGGCCCACGCAGTCCTGCCCGGAAAACTTCAGGCGCAGGATCTCTCTGGCCCTCACCCTGACGCTGCTGGTGCCGCTGCTCATCCTCACGTACGGGATCTACGCTCACGTGATGTCTTGGCTGGGCGCCGAGCCGCTGTACAGCCGCGACGTGGTGTGGAGTCATGCGCTGCTCGCCTTCACGGGCGTCCTGATGGCGGCCGGTGGCTTGGTCATCCGGGACATGGCCTTGACCGTGCGGCGCACCGCCGAGACGGTGGCCGCGACCGGCAAGATCGAAGCGAGCGTGGTCGAAAAGACGGACCAGATCGGTGTGCTGATGGGCTCCTTCTCCCGCATGCTCGCGACGATCGAAACGCAGGCCGGAGAGATCAACCAGTTCGCCACACGGCTCGACGTCGCCTACAAGGAGCTTGAGTCCACCAATGCCAGGCTCAAGGAGTTCTCCTTCAAGGACGAGGTGACGCGGCTGTACAACCGCCGCTTCTTCTCGATCCGGCTCGAGGAGGAGGTCTCCCGCTACCGCCGGTTCAACCATCCGGTCTCGGTGGTGCTGCTCGACCTCGACGGCTTCAAGGCGATCAATGACGACCTCGGGCACGCGGAAGGCGACGAGACGCTGCGCGGCGTCGCCCGGCTCCTGCTCAAGCACTCGCGCGGGATCAACGTCATCTGCCGCTACGGCGGCGACGAGTTCGCGATCCTTCTGGTCGAGACGCCGAAGGCGGGTGCGCAGATCTACGCCGACCGCATCCGTCACGTTCTTTCGAACTCCGAGTTTCCCAACGGGCGGCGGGTCAGCGCGAGCTTCGGCATCGCGTCCCTGCCGGAGGACGTCGGCCCGGCTGCCGAGGACCTGATCTGCGCCGCGGACGAGGCCCTCTACGCGGCCAAGCGCGCCGGCAAGAACCGGGTCTCCACGCACGAAGACTGTGTCCCGGCGCCGCCGGAAGCCGCCACGATCGAGTCCGGTCACGGCCGTCTCGAGGGGCTCGGACGCCTCGACCGCCTGATAGGCGGGTCGCAGAACATGCCCGCGGATGCAGGCGTCCTCGTGCTGAACCGGGAGACCGACGTACGGACGATGGTCGAGGGCCTCGACGGCGAGGCCTACGATCTCATCCTGCGCCCGGCCGCCGCAGCCAAGATCGCCGAGGCCGACCCCGAGGTGCTGTGGCGCGCGGGCGAGATGCGCCTGCTGCCCGTGGAGTCGCCGTACCGCGAGCTGACGGACGCCGAAACCGCCGCGCTCGCCGCCCTTCGCGACACGATCCGCACGCGCGACCTGGGCACAGGGGCGCACTCGGAGCGGGTGCGCGTGTACGCGCTCGCCCTCGCGCGTGCCCACGGGGTCGCCGAAAGCCAGATGCCGGACATCGAGCGGGGCGTCATGCTCCACGACATCGGCAAGATCGGAGTTCCCGACCGCATCCTCCTGAAACCGGGGCCGCTCTCGCCGGACGAGTGGAAGATCATGCGGACCCATCCCGAGATCGGCCGGCGGCTCATCGAGCACATTCCGTTCCTTCGCGGAGCCGTGCCCGTTGTCTCCCATCACCACGAGCGGTGGGACGGCACGGGCTATCCGGCTGGACTGACGCGCGAGGACATTCCGCTGGGCGCGCGGATCTTTGCCGTGGCCGACGCCTTCGACGCGATGACGTACGACCGGCCGTACTCGCGGGCGGTCTCGATCGCGGCGGCGCGGGAGGAGATCGAACGCTGTGCCGGCGCCCACTTCGATCCCGCTGTCGTGGCAACGTTCCTCGCCCTGCCTCTTGAGAGGCTCGAGGAGCTTCGCTCCCAGGCGATAGGTTGACGGGGAGGGCCGCTGCTTGATAGCGTTGCCCCGAAAGGGGCACCCCGTGATCAAGCTCGATGACGTCCTCCGAACGGCGACCCAGAAGAACGCGACGGACATCCACTTCCAGGCGGGGTTGCCGCCCATGTTCCGCGTCGCGGGGAAGCTGGTCGCGTTTGAATCCGAGAAGCTGACGGCCGAGCTGTGCGAGGCCCTGCTCTTCTCGCTCATGTCGGAGGACCAGAAGAAGGCGTTCGCGGAGCGCCTGGACTGCGATTTCTCCTACGGCATTCCCGGGCTGGCGCGCTTCCGCATCAACGTCTTCAAGCAGCGCGACTCCGTGGCGGCGGCCTTTCGCCGCATCCCCTACGAGATCCCGACGGTCCAGCAGCTCGGCCTCCCGCAGGCAGTGGTCGACCTGACCAGGCTCAGGCGGGGGCTCGTGCTCGTCACGGGGGCCACGGGCCAGGGCAAGTCCACGACGCTCGCCTCGCTGCTGGACCGGATGAACCACGAGCGGCAGCTCCACATCATCACCCTCGAGGACCCGGTCGAGTACCTCTTCCAGCACAGATCGAGCATCGTCGTCCAGCGGGAGGTCGGCATCGACACGCTGTCCTTCGCCGGCGCGCTGCGCGCGGCGCTCCGCGAGGATCCCGATGTCATCCTCGTCGGCGAGATGCGAGACGTGCCGACGATCGAGGCGGCGCTGACCGCTGCCGAGACGGGCCATCTCGTCTTTGCCACCCTCCACACGAAGACGCCGGCCCAGGGTATCGATCGCATCATCGACGTCTTTCCCCCGCACCAGCAGCAGCAGGCGCGCGTCCAGCTGGCCAACGTGCTGCATGTCGTGCTGACCCAGCAGCTCCTTCATCGCAAAGACGGCCAGGGCGTCGCGCTCGCCATCGAGATGCTGGTGGCGACGCCGGCGATCCGGAACCTGATCCGCGACGGCAAGACCTATCAGATCCAGTCCATCCTCCAGACGGGCTCCGCGGCCGGCATGCTGACCATGGAGAACTCGCTCAAGGCCTTCGTCGACAAGGGATGGATCAGCAGTGACGAAGCCCTCGAGGCCTGCTTCGATCCCAAGGAAATGGCCCGCATCCTTGGGCGGCGCTAGCCTCGCCCGCCGCCGGGCGCGGCGGCGGTGAGCGCGGGCGACCCGGTCTCGCCGGATCTCCCGGCTCCGTCCGCCCCTTCCACGCTCGGCTCCCGGTCCTTCTGGGGTGTGATCCTTCTCGCCGTAACGGCCGCCGCCTGTCTGCCCTTTCTGCCGGCGGTCGATGGCCAGTTTCTCAACTGGGACGACGAGGAGAACTTCGTCAGGAACCAGGGCTACCGGGGACTCGGGTGGGCGCAGGTCCGCTGGATGCTGACGACGACGCTCATGGGGCACTGGATCCCCGTGACCTGGCTGACGCTCGGGTTGAACTACGTGCTGGGCGGCATGGAGCCGCGCGGTTACCACCTCGGCAACATCCTGCTCCACACGGGCAGCGCCCTGGTGTTCTGCATGATCGCGCGGCGGCTGTTGAAGGCCGCGTGGGAAGGCCGCGCCTCGATGGCCGCCGTCGAGCTGGGCGCGGGCTTCGCCGCGGTGCTGTTCGCGGCGCACCCGCTGCGGGTGGAATCGGTGGCCTGGATCACCGAGCGCCGGGACGTGCTGAGCGCGCTCTTTTTTCTGCTCTCGATCTGGGCCTATCTCCGCGCGGTCGAGACCGGCCCCGCTCCCGGGCGTGGCTGGTACGGCGCCTCCGTGGCGGCGTACGCCGTCGGGCTGCTGGCGAAGGCCTCGGGAATGACGCTGCCGCTGGCGCTCTTGTTCCTCGACGTCTACCCGCTCGGGCGCCGGCCGCTCGGCTGGCGGCGCTTGGTAGCGGAGAAGCTTCCGCACTTCGCCCTGGCCGGGGTGTCCGCCATCGTCGCGCTCTGGGCACTTCGCCAGAGCACCGGGCTGACGGGCTACGCCGACTACGGGCTCGGGGCGCGCCTGGCCATGACCGCCTACAGCCTCGTGTTCTACCCGTGGAAGTGGCTCTGGCCGACCGCGCTGTCGCCGATGTACGAGCTGCCGGCCCGGGTGGATCTGTTCGCCGCGCGCTTCCTCGTCCCGCTCCTTCTTGTGCCGACCCTGACGGTCGCCCTGGTGATGCTCCGGCGCCGGTGGCCGGCGGGTCTGGCGGTCTGGGTCTACTCGGCCATCATGGTGCTGCCAGTGAGCGGCGCCGTGCATGCCGGCTTTCAGCTCGCGCATGACCGCTACAGCTATCTCTCCGGGCTGGGCCTGGCGCTCTTAGGCGGCGGCGCGCTGGCGGCCGTCCTGCGCGCGGGCGACCAGGGTCGGCTACGGCGGTGGCTGGTGGTCGGCTTGCTGGCGGCGGCGGTCTTGCTCTCGGTAGGTCTCGGGGCCGAGACCCGGCGTCAGAGTCGGCTCTGGCTCGACTCGGAGACACTCTGGCGCTGGGCCCTGGACCTCGATCCGGCCTGCGCGATCTGCAACAATAACCTGGGCTCGGCCATCCTCCATGCCCCCTCGCGCACGCCCCTGACCGCAGTGCTCGCGGAATCCTATTTCCGGCGCGCCATCGCGCTCCGGCCCGAGCGACCGACGTACTACTACAACCTTGGCGCGTCGCTGGCGCTCCAGAAGCGCTTTGCCGAGGCCGAGGCCGTCTTCACGCAGTTCGCGCGGCTGAGCCCAACCGTGGCGGAAGGTCCCGGCCGTCTCGGGATGCTCTATGTCGACCAGGAGCGCTACGGTGAGGCCATCCCGCTTCTTCGCCAGGCGCTCGCGATGAAGCCGCCCTTCCCGGCCGCTGCCGCCGATCTGGTCCGCGCGCTCCGGAAACGCGCAGAGGAGCTCGCACGGGCAGGGCGGGCGGCCGAGGCGCTGGCGCTCGAGCGCGAGGCGGCGCAGGTCGAGGCCGCGCGGCCTTGAAGGGACACCGCACCAGCGGGGCTCTCCCCGCGCTGGTGTTCCTGGTGAGTCTCGTGCCGTTTCTACCGGCGCTCGACGGCCAGTTCCTGAACTGGGACGACGACGAGAATTTCCTGAGAAATCCGAGCTTCCGGGGACTCGGGTGGGCGCAGGTCCGCTGGATGCTGACGACGACGCTCATGGGGCACTGGATCCCCGTGACGTGGCTCAGCTTCGGGGTCAACTATTCCCTCGGCGGCATGAATCCGCGCGGCTATCACCTCGGCAACCTGCTGCTCCACGGGCTCAACGCGGCGCTGCTCTTGGTCGTCGGCCGGCGCCTTCTCACGGCGGCGCGGGGGGGATCCACCCCTCGGTGGGCCGTCGAGACGGGCGCGCTCTTCGCCGCGCTTCTCTTCGCTCTCCACCCTCTGCGCGTGGAGTCGGTGGCTTGGATCACGGAGCGGCGAGACGTCCTGAGCGGCTGCTTCTATCTGCTCTCGACCCTCGCCTACCTCCGGGCGGTGGATGGCCCCGCGCTCCGCCGCGGCTGGTATGCGGCGTCGATCGGCGCGTTCGCGCTCGGGCTCCTCTCCAAGGCCTCGGGCGTGCCGCTGCCGCTCGCGCTCCTCCTTCTCGACGTCTATCCGCTGCGCCGGCTGCGCCTGGGCTGGCCGCGTCTCCTCGCCGAGAAGGCACCTTTTGCGCTGCTGGCGGCCACGTGCGCCGGGGCAGCGCTCTGGGCCGTCGGGCGGAGCACTGGCGTCACCGGTTACGGGACACTGGGCCCCGGGGCGCGCCTCGCGATGATCGCGTACAGCCTCCTCTTCTATCCGCTGAGGTGGCTGTGGCCGGCCGGGCTCTCGCCGATGTACGAGCTCCCGCCCGAGATCCACCTGCTCGGGCCGCGCTTCTTTGTCCCGCTGGTGGCCGTGCCCGCGCTCACCGCCGCGCTGTGGGCATTGCGGCGTGTCTTCCCGGCGGGGCTCGCAGCCTGGACGTACTCGGCCCTCATGATCCTTCCCGTGAGCGGGGTCGTGCACGCGGGCTATCAGCTCGCCCACGACCGATACAGCTATCTCTCAGGGCTGGGCCTGGCGATGCTCGCGGGCGGCATGCTCTCGGTGGCTGTGGAATCCGGAGCACGGGAGGGCCGGCGCTCCCGGGTGCTGTCCGTCGCCTTGGCGGCGGCCCTCGTGCTGGTCATCCTGGGTGTTTCCAGCTGGCGCCAGGCCCTGGTCTGGCAGAGTTCGGAGGCCCTGTGGACGCGGGCAGTGAGGGTCGATCCACGCTGTGGGATGTGCCAGAACAATCTGGGGGTCGCCATCTTGCAGACCGGCGCGCGCGACCTTGCCAGTCTTGGCCGTGCCGAGGAGCACTTTCGTGTGGCGCTGGCGGTGCGCCAGGACCGACCAGAATGGCACGATAATCTGGGCTCCTTGCTGGGGCGCCTCAAACGTTACGGCGAGGCCGAGGCTGAATTCGAGGCCATCACGCGGCTCGCACCGCGCTCCGCCCTGGGGCATGCAGGGCTCGGCGGGCTGTACCTCGAATCCGGCCGATATCCCGAGGCCGTCCTCCGCCTGCGCGAGGCCGTGCGGCTCGACCCCACATCACATCGGGCGCGATCGCTGCTGGCCGTCGCGCTCAACAATCAGGCCGTGTTGCTGGCTGGTGACGGGCGGCTGGACGATGCGGCCATCCTGCTGGGGGAGGTCGTCTCGCTCCGGCCTGACAATGCCGACGCGCTCGTCAATCTGGGCCAGGTGCTGGTTGCCCAGGGCCACTCAGCACAGGCTCTGGTCTCGCTCGAGCAGGCACTCGCGCTCCGACCCGATTCCTTGCAGGCACTCTTCTGGCTTGCCCGCGCCTATCTGGCACAGGGCGACCACGAGCGGGCCCAGGCTGCGCTCGACCGGCTGGGCCGGATCGACGCCGAGGCGGCGGCGAGAGCCCGCAGCGCCCGCTGACCTGCCTCTTGTGTTGGGGGGGCTTTCCTGGTACTCCCCTAGGCAGGTTTCGGGACCCCCATGCGACTCAAGCGTGAAGCCGTCGAGGCCCTGATGGCGGACAAGCCAGCCGGGACCACTCTGGAGGAGGCGCTCGAGGTCTTCGAGGTCTTCGCCAGCGGCACCTTGGCCGACGAGGTCTACGTTCTCGACGATGTGAGCGGCAAGCGCATCGCCATTGCGCCCGCCGCGCTCCGGGCCAAATACCGGAAGGAGTGAGGCCATGTCCATCGTGACCATCTCCCATGAGATCGGATCGGGCGGGCCGGAGATCGGCCAGAAGGTGGCCGAGCGCGTGGGCCTGCATTACGTCGACCAGGAGATCATCTCCGAGGCGGCGCTGCGCTACGGCCTGCTCGAGGAGAAGCTCTCGAGCCTCGACGAGTCCAAGCCTTCGCTCTTCGAGCGCTTCGACGCCGAGACCCGGCGCTACATCACGGTGCTGCAGACGGCGCTCTTCGATTTCGCCGAGCAGGACCGGGTGGTGCTGATGGGTCGTGCCGGCCAGTGGCTCCTGCGGGGCATCCCCCACGTGCTGCGCGTCCGCGTCATGGCCCCCTTCGAGCTCCGGGTCAAGCGCCTGGGCAAGAAGCTCTCGGGCCAGATGGGCGAGCAGACCAACCCGCGGACGGTGCACGACATGGCGCGGCGGGACGACATGGAGAAGGGGGGGCGCATGCGCTACCTCTACGAGGTGGACCTGCGCGACCCGGCGCTCTACGACCTCGTGATCAACACGGAGAAGCTGTCGATCGAGGCTGGCGTGGCTCTCGTCACCGGAGTTCTCCAGCAGCCGGAACTGGCCACGACGCCGGCCGGCCAGCAGCTGGTCGCCGACCGGGCGCTGGCCTCGCGCGTGCAGGTGGCGCTGGCCACCCATCGCGAGACACGCAAGTACCGGATCACGGTCGAGGCGAAGGCGGGTGTCGTCACGCTCGAGGGGACGGCGGCCATGGACGAGGCGGTGGACGTGGCCCGCGAGGTCGTCGGGGTCCAGGACGTCAAGACACAGCAGGTGGACATTCCACCGATCCCGCCCTTCGTCGCCTAGGGTCCGGCCGCGAAAGGGGACGCTAGCTTTTCGGGGTAGGGATAGCGGGGCGCCGGGGACCTTCCTCGGGCGCTTCGCCCACGGTCACCGTCAGCTCGATCGTCTTTTTCTTTCGCAGGACTTGCAGCGCGATCTTGGCCCCCGCCCGTGTCTCGGCGGTGAGCCGCTGGAAGTGATGAAAATCCTCGACGCGCGTCTTGTCGAAGCTCAGGATGACATCGTCCTTCTGCAGTCCCGCGGCGGCGGCCGGCCCGCCGGGCATGGCCGAGGCCACGAGCGCGCCGCGCTTGTCCGGCACGCCGAGTGACTCGAGAAGCTCCGGCGAGAGCGGCTGGAGCGAGATACCGAGCCAGCCGCGCACGACCTTGCCCTTATCGACCAGCTGGTCCACCACACGCTTGACCATGTTGATGGGGATCGCGAAGCCGATGCCGACGGATCCTCCACTCTGCGAGAAGATCGCCGTGTTGATGCCGATAACCTCGCCTCGGAGGTTGAGCAATGGTCCGCCGGAATTGCCCGGGTTGATGCTGGCGTCGGTCTGGATGAAGTTCTCGTAGGTAGCCACGCCCACGTCCGAGCGCCCGGTGGCGCTGATCACGCCGACGGTGACGGTCTGATCGAGTCCAAATGGATTGCCGATCGCGATGGCCCATTCGCCGACGCGGAGAGTGTCCGAGTTGCCGAGCGCTGCGATGGTCAGCTCACGGTCTGGCTGGAAACGGATCACCGCCAGGTCCGTCTTTGGGTCGGTACCCACGACCTGGCCGCGGTACTCGCGCTTGTCGGAAAGCTTGACCGTGATCTCGTCGGCGCCCTTGACCACGTGGAAGTTGGTCAACACCAGGCCGCGCTTGTCGAAGATCACGCCGGAGCCCAGACCAGGCTGGCGGAATTCGGAGCCGCCGCTCGGGCCCTCGGGCCCGAAGAACTGCCGGAAGAAATCCTGGAAGAACGGGTCGTCGCGACCTGGTTGCGGGCCCGGTGCGCGCCGGGCCCGGGCTTTCTGGATGGTTCCGAGGTTGACCACTGCTGGCCGGACGTGCTCGGCAACGCCCACGAAGCCGGTCTGGAGGCTCTCGGCGAGAGTCGTGGTGACATCGGGCCTCGAGACGGTTGCCGTGCGCTCTGCGGAAGGGGGCCACACGCCATGAAGGACATATCCCGCCCCGGCGGCGAGAGCGACGAGCAGGGCAACGAGGATTCCAGGTAGCAGAGTGGATTTCATGTTCCGGTCCGGGCAGCGGATGATAGGCATCCGGGTCCGAGCCTGTCAAGGAAGCGGCGCCGCATGAGCAGCCGACTTGGCGAGCCCCGAAAATAGAGGCTCCAACCAGAAAACGAGGTTGTAAGGCTGGGATGGGGATGACAGGCGGGATCATAAAGGATTGATTCTTATGCCATGTAGGCGGTGGACGGAGGTTCCCGGACCGGGCATGGCCTTTGCTATTCACAAGGTTCGGTAGCAGGGGCTCGGTGGCACTGTATACCACGGCCCGAATGACAAACCATCTTAGGGGGGATACCGATGTTCACTCATGTGCGTAAAGGGTTGTTCGGGTCGGAGCGCGAGGCCGGGTTCACCCTGGTCGAGTTGCTGATCGTCATCCTGATCGTCGGCATCCTTTCGGCCGTGGCGCTGCCGCTCTATCTCGGGTATACCCGGGACGCGCGGCTGGCGGAAGCCAAGGCGCTGGCGGGCTCGGCGATGACGGCATTGTCGGGGTGCGTGCAGGTCAAGGGCGCGGGCGGGTCCTGTGTGAGAAGTGACGTGGCGCAGCGAGTGGGTCTGGATACGTCGACGTTCAACACGTACGACGCCCGGTGGAATATCCCCACCGCGCAGCTGACGGTGACGGCCGCCGTCCCGCCGGCGCTGCTCGGCCAGATCTCCGTGTCGGGCGTGGGCGGCAATGCCGCCGGCATGTCGCTGTCGATGTTCGCCACGGCGACAGGTGTGGTGCTGAAGTGCGACGTCAACAGCAGCACTCCGCCGGCCAACTCGACCTCCGGCCAGGACTGCTAGTCCGCCTGTTCTTCCAAGTCCCGCGCGAGGCCGGCTGCCCACGGGTGGCTGCCCTCGCGCGCTGGATTCATCGCGCACACGCAGCCGGGAGCTCGGGCGGAACCCCGATTCGTCCGGCCGCGCGGATGACCCCTTCGCAGGCATCCGGGAGGCCGGCCTCGAGCGCCAAGGCCTTGTGGAACGCTTCGAGCGCCAGCCGGTCCACCTTTGCCTTCTCGTAGTTCCAGCCGATCGTGATATACCAGCGCGCCTTCTGTCCTGAAAGGCGGGCGACCTCCTCGTAGTGCGACACGGCCGCCGCATACTGTTCCCCGTTCTCGTAGGCACCTGCCAGGTTGAAATGGGAGGCTCGACTCTCCGGCGAGATGGCCACGGCGCGACTCCACAGCGCGACCGAGTCGTGCCAGATCCCGATCTGCTGCCAGGTCAGAGGCAGGAGCGCCCCGATCCAGACGGCGACCACCACACGGGTCACGTCGCGGCCGCGCCACGAGCGAGCGCACAGGCCACCCACGAGCACCGCCCAGCCAAGACACGCGTGATACGTGTAGCGGTCGGCTGCCGCCTGGGGGCCGTTCTGGAAAGTGCCGAGCACAGGGAACAGCGTGGCCGCGTAGACAAGGGCGGCGGCGGCGAAGCCGGGCCAGCGGCACCGCATCAGCAGGGCGACCGTGAGCACTCCGAGCATCGTCGCGAAGTGAAGCCACGTCACCTCGACAGGCAGCTGATAGAGGGGCGAGAGCCCGATGGGCATTACCGTCTTGAAGAGGTAGAAGGCCAGGCCGTAGACGCACAGGAGGGCGCGATAGAGCATGCCCATCTCGGCCAGCGGCCGCGTATTGCCCAGAGTGAAGAGCGCGAAGAAGCTGACCAGGGCGGCCGCCGCACCCAGCAGGAGATAGGGCAGCTTCTCGAGCCAGACTGCCCATCGGCGCCAGCCCCACTTGCCGCCGAGCCGCCGAAGCGGGTAGACGTCCATCACGAGGAGAGCGATGGGCAGGCTCACGGCGATCGATTTCGACAGGAGCGCACAGGCGAAAAGACCGACCGAACCCCAGTACCAGCGCCGGCGAGGCCGCTCCGCGCCCTCGACCGCCTTGAGATACGCAAGCGCGGCCAGAACGTAGAAGAGGCCCGAGACCACATCGCGGCGTTCCGTCACCCACGCCACGGACTCCACGCGCAGTGGGTGCACGGCGAACACGAGCGCCGCCGCGAGCGCCCCGATTTTGCGAGCGCCCTCGGTCGTGTCGGGAAGCGCTAGCCCGAGGAGTCTCAGGCTGAGGAAGTAGAGCGCCAGTCCCGTGCCCGCGTGGATGAGGACGGCGTCCAGATGATAGCCCACCGGATTCATGCCCCAGATCAGGTAATCGAGGGCGAGGGAGATCCACGTCACCGGGATGTAATGCCCCATGTGGAAGGACGTGAACATCCACGTAAGCTGGTGTGGACCCAGACCGCGGTAGTCGGGGTTGTCGAGGAAGTTCTTCGGGTCGTCCCAGCTGACGAAGTCGTTCCTGAGCGCGGGCAGGAACACGACGATCGTCAGGGCCACGACCAGCGCCGGGGCCAGCCATGGCCCAAAGCGCTCCCGCCCGCCGCCTACGACCCTCCACGTGGTCGCGGAGTCCGTGGTCCGGGCAGAGCTGTCTGGAGCGGGCGGGTCACCGGGATATGCTGGGACGGGGACCCTTTCGCGGTTGGGCACGGCGTTGTTTATTCTGCTCCAGGGTATCCACGGACGCGCGCTTTTGTTGAGCATCCTCGACGCGGCAGAGAGTATGATTTCCGCACGGTTGGGACACCGGTGCCGCGGCGCCGTAGCCGCGAGGGGGAAGGGGCATGGGCGCGGGAAAGATTCTCATCGTCGACGATGACCCAGAGGTCCGCATGGCCACGAGCGACTTCCTCTCGGGCAAGGGGCATGAGATCAGCCAGGCCGAGGGCGGGGTCCAGGCGCTCAAGATGATCGACGCGATCAAGCCCGACCTCGTGCTGCTCGATGTCGCCATGCCGGAGATGGATGGCATGGAGACGCTCAAGCGTATCGTGGAGCGCCACCCGACCCTGCCCGTGATCATGGTAACGGCCAACGCCGATATCGAGATCACCTCGAAGGTGCTGCAGCTGGGCGCGGCGGACTACGTGCCGAAGCCCTTCGACCTCGATTACCTCGAGCAGGCGATCAACATTCAGCTCTCAGCCGGCCGCGGCTAGCCCGCGGCGCCCGCCGCCGCGCGGCCGCCCTCCTCCGGCGCGGGTTTGAGAGTCGGGTCGACGACGGTGTAGATCTTGACCGGGATCTCCTTGCCCTTGACCGTCACCTCGCCCAGGTAGCGCGTCTCGAACAGATCGCGGACCTCCAGCCACGTCGCCTCGCTGATGACGACGTGCACGTTGAAGTCCTTGGTGATGCTCTCCAGGCGCGACCCCAGGTTGATGGTGTCGCCGATCGCGGTGTACTCGAGTCGCTGGCGCGAGCCGATCGTGCCGACCACGGCATCGCCGGTATTGATGCCGACGCCGCAGCGGAGCGCGCTGCCGTGCTTCACGGCGAAGCGCTCCGCCAGCGGCTGCAGGCGCTGCTGGAACTCGAGCGCGGTGCGCACGGCCTGCGCGGCATGGTCCGGCGCCTCGAACGGGACGTTGTACAGGGCCATGATGGCGTCGCCGATGTACTTGTCCACCGTGCCGCCGTGCTGAAAGACGGCCTCGGTCATCTCGGTGAGATACTCGCGCAGGAACGTGACGACCTCCTCGGGCTCCATCTTCTCCGACATCGAGGTGAAGCCGCGGATATCCGAGAAGAGCACGGTCATCCGGCGCCGGCCAGCGCCCAGGCCCGCGTCGTCCTTCTGACGCACGATCTCCTTGACCACGTTCGGCGAGAAGAAGCGCGACAGTCGCCGCTTCTCGGCCTGCTCCTGCGCGAAGTTCTTGGCCACCACGCCCACGTAGGGCACCAGCAGGGCCAGAGGCACCGGCACAACGTCCATCCACACGCGTGTCCAGCGGAAGGCTGCGTGGGAGCCGGCGAGGTAGGCGAGCGCCGCCGCCGCGACCAGACCGAAGGCGGCCAGCGGCCGAAAGGCCGAGGCAATCCAGCCCGCGGCGCCGCCGGCCAGCACCGCCAGCGCCGCATCCACCCAGACGGGCGCGCGGCGGATGGGGATGCCCGAGAGCAGGGTGTCCAGGACATTGGCGTGGATCACGACGCCCGGCATGGTGCGAAACGGGGCGAAGGGCGTCGGGAACACGTCGTGGAGGATCTGGGTGGTGGCCCCCACCAGGACAATCTGCCCTTCGAAGACCTCTGGTGAGATCTCTCCGCTCACGACGCGGGAGTAGGCGACACGCGGGAAGGCGCCGGGTGGACCGGCATAGTTGATCAGGATCTCGGGGTTCGCGGGCAGCGGCGCCGCCGGGATCCCGGCTGCCTTGGCGAGGCGGTAGATCGCCAGGTCGAACCCGGGCCACTCGCGGCCCTGGAAATCGAGCGACAGGCGACTCCGGCGCACGAAAGCGTCCCGGTCCGTGATGATGTTGACCGGGCCCCAGGCCGAGGCGCCCTCTCGGATCTCGGGCAAGGGAGGATTGAGGTCCTGTTTCTCCTTGATCCAGCCCTGCTCGCGTACTTCGCTCAGGCCGGCCGCCAGCACCACCTTGCCCGAGCGCGCGATGGCCGTGGCCAGCGCCCGATCATCGGCCGGCCCGTGCGCCGAAGGCTCGACAAAGATGATATCGAGAGCGATGACAGCCGGCTTTCCGCGGCTCACGATGTCGATGAACTTGGCGTGGAGCGCCCGCGGCCAGGGCCAGGGGAGGTTGAGCTCCGCGAAGGAGTCCTCGTCGATGGTGACGATCACGATCGGCACCTGGGGGGTCCGGAAGCCCCGTAGCGAGAACTGCGCGTTGAGCGCTTTGAGCTCGTTGTTCGCGAGGAAGCCCGAGACGTCGTAGGCGTCGGCCAGCGCCGCCGCCAGCCCGATGAGGCTTCCGACGAGGATCGCGCGCCAGGGAAGGGCGGTGAAAGTCACGGCGGTATGACCCTAGCATGCGGGCCGCGCCCCGCTCAACACGGGAGCCTTGTCAGGGGTCGCCGCCCGGCTTAGAGTGTGGCGGCGCATTTTTTCTCGAGGCGCGGGACAATCATGAGAGTCCGGACGCTTGTCAACCGCGTCGTGGGCCTCGCGGCCCTGCTCTATGCAGGCTACGCGGCCATCTCCGCCGGTTCGAGCTACCTCCAGGTGCGCGGCCTCATCGATCAGGCCGTGGACGAGGCGTCCAAGCGGCCACGCACCCCGGCTGCGATCGGCCAGTCCACGGTTGCCCTTCAGGAGTTCGCTTCCGACGCGAGGACGGCTATCCTGCTAGGCGCCCGCCAGCTCAACTTCGAGCTCGATCCAAAGAAGCTCGTGATCGAACCCGGGGGCAAAGGCATCCGGGTGTCGCTTCACTGGAGCCATGTCCTGCTCGTCGCGGCCGAGGAGCCGGTGCTGGCGGTCCCGCTGTGGGTGGACCGCGCCTATGAGTTCAAACCGTGAACCAATCGACGAAAGGGGGGCTGCCATGATCTCCGTGGACTGGAGCTACCACCGATCCGGCTGACAGACCTGCGCCAAAACGCAAGGGTTCCTTGCGAAGCGCAAGATCGCGACGAGCGCGCAGGTCGACGCCAAGAAGCAGACTATCAAGGGCGCCCAGGCGCTGGGGGTTCTCGCCGGCGTGGACGAGATCTACGCCGCCAAAGGCAAGCGGGTGGTCCACGTCGACCTCAGGAAGGCAAGACCGGAACGGGCTGAGCTGCTGGATCTCTTGCTCGGGCCGACCGGCAACCTGCGGGCGCCCACGATCCGAAAGGGGCGCACGCTCCTCGTAGGCTTCGAGGAAGAGACATACAAGAAGGTCCTCGCCTAGTCGCCGCCCTCACGCTCAGCGGCGCAGCCCAGCAAGCGCTTCGCTATCTAGGTCGGCGCGACCTTGCACGTGGCCACGGCCTGCTGGTCGGGCAGTGCGGGCATGGAATACGGTGTCGGCAAGCTCTCGAATGTGATGCTGGAGGCAGCCCTGATCCGGTGTCAGGGAGAAGGTCACCGGGGTCGGTCATGGTGCCGCGAATGAGACGGCATGGCACGATCCTTGTAGCCGTAAACCTGCGAAATTCAGGCCTCTTCCGAGTTTGGAGCGGAACCGAGGCAGTCGTTGACAGCCTGGGTGCGATCAGGTTAGCTTCGAGTGTCGTAAGTTGCTCGCCGGTAAAGAGTTTTTGGCTGACCCGCCGAGGGTTTGAATCCCTCGGGACGGTCGCCCTAGGACTGATCGGCACTGGGGGATCGATGGTGATGCCGGGAGTATCTCCAAACTTGAGCAGGGCACCTGCCATTTTTCGTTGCCGGGGACCGGTCCGCAACGGTCTATTCGGCGAGGCTGGCATCTCCCTGCTGGAGGTCCTGTTCGGGGCGGCCATCGTGGGCATCGCGGCGGTCGGCGTGGCAGCCATGTTCGGGACCAGCCATTCCCTCGTCCAGAGCGGTGGCACGAACCGCATTGCCATCTACCTTGCCCAGCAGCGCCTCGAGCAGGTGCGCGCGGCCGGCTTCGGTCTGCCGAGCCTGCCCGACCCGCGGGAAGAGGCTGGTGCCCAAGGCGTGACCATCGACAACTTCAGCGACGCCCCGGCGGTGGCCGATTTCAAGCGCCGTACCATCATCACGGCGGTGTGCCCGACCAATTTCGCCGCCTCCTGCCCCGGTCCTCCCGTCGAAGCGAAGCTGGTGACGGTCATGGTTCGCAAGGTGGAGATCAGCAGCCCAAATAGCACGGACCCGCAGACTCAGCCGGTCATCGTCCAGACGGTCATCGTCCGGCCATGATCGCGCGCTCGCGGTGCTCCCTCGCGGGGAATTCTGAGGGCTTCACCATGCTCGAGGGGCTCCTGACTCTCTTCATCTTCTCGATCGTGCTGGGCGCGCTCGGGACCCTGTTCTACACGACGCGCCAGGGCTTCGACTACAGCACCGTGCAAAGTCACGTGCAGCGCAATGGCACCATCATCCAGGAGTGGATGCAGAAGGAGCTGACGACCGCTATCGCGCTCCAGGTGGTCAATTGCGGCCCGAACGGGACGGCGCAAAAATCGCTCATGTACCAGACGCAGATGGGAGCGACCCGTTGCATCTACGAGCGGAGCGAGGCCGGTGACCCGGGCCCCCAGCTCTACCGCTGCAACATGGTCTCGTGGACCGTGGGCGGTGCCTGCTCGAGCACGCCAGAGAATCTGCTCAGCATCCTCCTGCCGAGTGTCGTCTCCGAGAACCTGGCCCCGCAGCTCTTCGTCCAGAACACCCTATTCACGCGCGTCAGCTGCCTCCCTCAAAGCGGCTCGTGCGGCGATGCGGGGCGCTCGGTCCTGGCGCCGCTGGTGGATGTCCGCTTCGACATGAACATGACCGGCGTGCTGAACGACATCGCCACGTCGTACACGGGTCAGCGCTTCCTCGTGAGCGTCACGACCCGGAACTAATGGGCAAGACACCTCGCGCCGTTCTGCGGTCACGCGACGAGAGCGGCAGCATCCTCCTGATCACCCTCGTCGCGGTGGCCGTGATCACGCTGCTCGGCATCGCCGTCTACGATCTGGCGCAGATCGAAGGGCAGTATGCCCAGATCAGCCTGATCGACTACCGGGCCTACGAGGTCGCCCAGGCGGGGATCGAGCGGGGCATCCGCGAGCTGCGGGAGGCCTGGAACGCGAAGCCGGCGACCTTCGAGAGCTGGACGAGTGCCGATCCCACCTGCACGCCGGCGCCGTGCTCGGCCACGCAGTATAAGCCGTGGATCGTGTTGAACAACACGGTGGCGGCCCAGACGATCGCGGCACCGTCGCCGTACGCGGGCACCGACCCGGGCGGCACATACAACCTCGAGGTGAAGCTGGTCTCCGTGGCTGAGGCCAACAATCCGATCGACGCCGTCGGCACCGCCTATCCATTCGGGCAGATGTGCATGACGGACAGCACCATCATCATGGCGGGGCTGTGCCGCAACCTGATCTTCCTCCGGAGCACGGGGACGGTGACCGACGGCCTCGGCAATACGCGGACGCGGACCATCCAGACCATGGTGAAGGCCACGAGCAGCTCCCCGTGGGCGGGAGGCATCGTGGCCGAGCAGGGCAATCCGGCCGTCAGCGGCGAGGTCTTGATCGCCGGCTCGATTCACGTGCTGGGCGACGGGACGAGCAACCCGGCCGTGTCCATCTCGGGCGGCGCCGGTGCCGGCATGCGGAACAACTGGTTCGATCTCGACACGATCAGTCTCGACCGGCTGGCGCCGCGCCAGCGAATCTGTCCCGCCGGCACCAACTGCGCGGGCGGCGCCAACCTCGTCGAGTCGCTCGGGGCAGAGATCAAGATCTACGGCAACACCGGCAACACCATGTTCCAGGCCGGCCCCAGCACCGATCTCGGGAAACCGGCCCCCACTGCGGCCTATGGTGTCCCCGCGCGAAATGGGAAGGGCCCACTCGACTTCGTCAATATCGCAGAAGGCTGCCCGCTGCCCTGCACGGGAGGCGGCGCGAACCCGTTCGGGCTCGCCGGCGGCTCGACGGTCACCGTGGACCGCAACAACATCACCAAGCCCTATCAATACCGTCCACCGCGCGGTCCGATCATGAACGTGAACTCCGGCGCTGCCCAGGTCATCAACGACTACGTGTCCATCGCCGGGACAGACTATACCCAGTATTTTTCTCAATGGTTCCGGCCCCACACCAATCCGGGAGCCGGTTGCGCGGGCTGTTCGGCCGCCCTGTGGGACGCGTCCGGTGGTCAGAACCTTGTTCACGCAACGAATTGCGCCAATCCAGCCCTGTGCAACGACCTGCTCCCACTCACTGGCCCTGGCGGCCTCCTGACGCCACTGCGCGAGAGCAATCCAGCCTTCCGACACGCGTTTGCGTTCAGGGACAGGACAGGAGCCCTGCAAAACGCCGAGATGTGCTGGAAGCGCGACACGATCGACCCAGGAAACGCCGCCAACCAGGGTATCAACCCGCCCACGGTGGCAAGTACGCTCGAGTTCGGAATACCGACCTGCGGCATTCCGAGCACGCCCGGCAATCCGGTCATGTTCGAGTTCTTTGCGAACCTGGGGATTGACCGCAATATCCTTCCGCCGGCGCCGAGTATTCTCAACTACCGCGGGGTGGTCATCATCGTGACGGGCGCCCAGGTGCAGATCGACGAGACCTTTCAGTCCTATTGCCCCAATGATACGCCCAGCGGCACCAACCCGCCGTGCTACGGCACGGGCGCGGGCGCGGGCGCCAACGAGCCGAACCGCTTCCCGGACAACCACCTCTTCGCCGTGATGAGCACGAATGGGTTCGACCTGGCGCCGAGCCACGCGAACGTGAACCGCATCATGGGCTATTTCTTCGCCATGGGAAACATCACGGTGCGCAGCAGCGTGAAAGTGGTGGGACTGCTCCGGGCGACCAACATCTGCTTCCGGAGCAGCGCTGGCTGCGGTGGTGTCGGTGGAGGCGGATCCGTTCCCGGCTTCTTCCAGGCGAGCTTTGCCGATGCCCGCGCAATTCCACCCGAGCTTCCGGCGCCCTATGAGGTGCCCGGGACCGTGTCAGGCGCCCGGTGGCTCTTCGGCTCGGTGCCCCAGTTCTTCATGGAGTGCCGATTGCCCATAGGCCAGGGTATAGCGAACCTGCCGCTCACCCCCACGGGGATCTGCGGGTATCAGTAACCCCAAGGTATTGCTTGGGATTATCTTCGTCCGGCTGATATATTCGAGGCCTCTTCTCCCTGGTCGTGCGGCCCTGAGGCGGCGGGCAGTGTCTCGCGGGTGATGTCAACCGAGGGCCAATGATCGGCAACCTGCTGCGCAGGACGAGGGTGGTCGGACTCGACATCGGGTCCGGCTCAGTCAAGGCACTGGCCCTCGAAGGGCGTGGCGCCGATCTCGTCATCACCGGACTCGGCAGCGCGCCCGTGGCCGCGGAGACGCAGGCCCAGCAGGTCAACCAGGCGATCCATCTGGCGCTGGCCGATGCGGGCGCGAACGGCGCTCCCGTGATTGCCGCCGTCGGCGGCCCCGAGGTCGTCATCCGTCAGGTGACGCTGCCGCCGCTACCCGCGTCCCGCATTCTCCCGGCCCTCGAGATGCAGTACCGCGAGCTGGGTCTTCTGCCGCCCGACGAGTCCGTGCTGGACGCCCAGATCCTCCGTCAGGCCACCGACAAGAGCACAAACGAGATCCTCTCGGTCAGCGTGCCGCGCGGTCTCGTGGACGATCGGACCCAGCTGCTCAGGCAGTCCGCCGTCAATGTGCGGGTGCTCGACGTCGAGCCCCTCGCCATCCTCAACGGGGCGCTGCACCTCACTGGCCTGGAGCCGGGTGAGCTGCTCGTGGTCGTCAATATCGGCCGCCAGAGTTCCGTGCTGTGTCTCTTCAGCGAGCAGGGCCCCGTGGTCGCCCGCTACCTCGAGGTCGGTGCCGAGGCCTTCACCGAGCAGATCCGCGTCGCCTTCCAGCTCTCGCCGTACTCGACCGAGAGCTTCATGCGCACGATCGCGCCCGCCGAGGCGCCCAAGGCGGAGGCGGCCTGCCGCGAGGTGGTCGAGCGGATGGCCGAGGACATCCGGCTGTCGCTGACGTTCTACCGCACGGAGTACGATCGCGAGAGCCTGCCGCGCTACGCGCTCGGCGGCTGGACCGACATCCCGTATATCGGGCGCTGGCTCGCCGACCGCCTCGGGCTGTCGTCCCACTTCGAGCTCATGGATCCTCTGCAGGCCGTCGAGGTTCGTGCCGCGCCGGTAGGCGAGGCGCCCCGGCCGCCGGGCCCGCAGTTTCTCCAGGCCTTTGGCCTGGCGCTGAGAGGGCTGTGAGCACGCGCTTCGCCATCGACCTCATCCATCCCGGCCACGTTGCCGACACGTGGCAGGACTGGTTCATCGACCCGCAGGGCCGCCGCCGGCTCATCCTGACCGCCGTGGGCTGCGCCGTCGTGCTGCTCGTGGTCGTGATCGCGCTGGTCCTGCCGACGCGCATCCGGCTCTCCCAGGACGTGGGCGCCATCCCGAAGCTCCGGGCCGATCTCGCCACGCGCGAGGGTGACCTCAATGTCATCCGGGCCGACCTACAGGCCCTCTCGCTCGAGGCGAAGCGCCAGATCCGCTGGGCGGAGATGCTCATCGCCTTTCGCCAGCAAATCCCGCCCACGCTCAGGCTCCAGCGCGTGGAGATGGGTGGTCCGCCGCCTGCTCCGCCGGTCCAGCCCGGGCAGCCGCAGCCCCAGGGGGCACCCACGCCCGCAGGGGGCGAGCTCCGCATCGAGGCTCTGACGCCGCTCCGCCCAGGACCGCCGCCGCTCATCGAGATCGCGCAGTTCATGGGCGGGCTCATGAAAGACCCGGCCATCAGCAAGCGCTATCAGCTCAAGAGCTGGGAGATCAAGCAGGCGGCGAGCGGCACAGCCCAGGGCGAGCGCGAGCAGCTCCAGGTCGTCATCATCCTGTCGGAGAAGGCGCGGTGAGAGAGCGCGAGCTCGCGATCCTGTGGGTCGTCGTCGTGGCGGTCTTCGTCCTGGGCCTGCTCGGGCTCTTGCAGTACTCGCGCTCGCTCAGGACCAGCGGCGCCCAGGCCGCCGCCGAGCGCGCGCGCCTCACCGCGGCGATCGAGCAGAAGCAGAAGGAGATCCTGGCCGAGATGAGATTGAACGCCGGGATCCTGCAGGAGATGGCCTGGTCGGGAACGACGGGCGACCCGGCCGTCTTTCTCTCGCGCGTGGCGGAGCTGGCGGAGGGCTCGCGGCTCAAGGTGTTCGGCATCGGCCCGCTCGAGCAGCAGACGACCCCCCAGTTCAGCAAGTCGTGGCACGCGGTCACCGTGCAGGGACCCTTCCAGGATCTGGTCGAGTTCGCCACCCGCGTCGAGACCGACCGCGGGACGCTGGAGAACATGGCGATCGAGGTGCCGCAGCGTGCCTCCGGAGCTACGGTCTCGGGGCCGCAGGGACAGCCGCCGGCACCGGTCAGCCCCGAGGTGCAGGCGAAATTCCGCGTCACGGCGCTGCAGCTGACTCCGCAGGCGCGGAGGATCATCGAAGACGCCGCCCGGGCCAGCGGCGTGTCGCTGACGCCACCGACGCCGCAGACAGGTCTGGCGCTGCCGGTGCCGTCGACCTCCTCCCAGTTCCGCGATCCCTTCGCTTTCGCCGCCCCCGTGGACCGCGGGCGCAGCGCAGAGGCCACCGCCCCGCGGACCGCCTTCGATCTTCAGGGGATCGTGGGTTTCCCGGGCGGCCATCTGGCCATCCTCAACAACCAGATCGTCCGGACAGGCGACCGCCTGGCCGGGCACACCGTCGAGCACATCACCGACTCGGCGGTACTGCTCCGTCAGCCCGACGGCACCCCCCGTCGCCTCTCGCTTCCGGATATCGGCGCCGCCGCCGGCAAGAGGCAGCCTGCGCCGCCCGCCAAACCGTCAGAGCCCGCGCCGCCCGGCGCCGCACCGCCGCCACCGCCGCCGCCGAGCCAGGGTCCTCCGGCGCCTGCGGCGCCCCCAGGACCAAGGAGGTAAGTCGAGCCATGCTCTCGTGGACACGAAGTGCGCTGCTGATGGCCGCGGCTCTCACGGTGCCGCTGCTGGACCTCTCGTCCGCATGGGCGCAGCCGGTCGCCGGTCCCGCGGCCACGCTCGACTGCTATGACCGGCTGCCCACGGACCCGGTCAACCTCTCGCTGCGGGACGCGAGCGCGCAGGCGACCTTGCGGCTGCTCGCCCAGAACTACCGGGTGAACATGGTCGTGACGGACGATGTCACCGGCACGGTGACCCTGGACTTCTATCGCGCTCCCCTCCGCGACGTCTTCCGGGCCATCATCGACGCCAACAGCCTCGTCTGCGTCAAGCAGGGCGAGCTCCTGCGCGTCAGCACGGCCGACCGACTCGTCAAGGACGAGAAGGGACGAATGGAGGCGGTCGTGGCGAGCGCCACGCGCGAGCTGGACGTGAACAGACGGATCAACGAGCTCAGGAAGGCGGAGGCCGAGAGCGCCATCTCGCTCGCCTCATCGGAGGTGACGAAGAAGAACGCCGAGCTGATCGCCAGGCGGGGCGAGATCAGGCAGGAGATCATCCGTCTGCGATACGCGGACGCGGCGCAGGTGGCCAAGACTGTGGCGGCGCTCGTCGGTATCGGTCCGCAGGTCAACCTGACCCCGTGCCGCGTCAAGAAGACCGAGGACAAGCTCGTTCCCGAGGCCCTCGATCCGCAGGGCGGCGGTGGAGCGAGTGCGCAGTCCGAGCAGGAGCGCAGCGCGGTGAACCTGGCGCGCGCAGCCTCCGGCGTCTTCGGGCTCCAGCCCCCGACGCCTGTCACGCCCGCGCCCGGCACGAGCGGCCCGCCCGGCGGCCTCGGCGCGCTGCCGCCCTTCTCGTCGCTCTTCGGGCCTCCGCCGCCGCCCGTACCAGTGGCTCCCGAGCTCGTTCCGGGCTCGGGCCTCGGCGGCTTCTCGCTGGCCGAGACATCCCCGACAGTGCGCACCGACTGCGCCAGCAACAGCATCGCGCTGCGGCTCTACGACGAGCAGATGAAGCGGGCCAAGGAGGCCATCGAGAACCAGCTCGACCTCCTGCCCCCCCAGGTGAAGATCGAGTCACGGATCGAGCTCCTGGACCGCTCGGACCTCTTCGCGCTCGGGGTCCAGTGGGGCGGCGGCGGGCTCCTGGCGGTGGACAGCCGGACCGCCGTCGTGGGGCGCGGCTTCACGAGCGCACAGACCTCGCCCGTCGGCATCGGGACGAGCGGCATCGGCTCCAACCAGATCAACCCGAACCTGTCCCTGACCACCGTCATCCCGGCGAGTCCGACGACCGGGCTCGGGACGGCCGGTAACCTGGTCAACCTGCCCATCGGCACGCTGCTCGAGGGAGCGGCAGCAAGCGGCACCGGCGGTCTGGCTTTCGGCATCGTCGGCAGCCGCATGAACCTCAACCTGGCCCTCGAGGCGCTGCGCGTGCAGAACCGCACCCAGTCGCTCGCGCGCCCGGAGGTCGTGGTGGCCGAGAACCAGAAAGCCCTGGTCTCCCTCGGCGAGGAAATCCCGTATGCCACCGTCAGCGCGGCCGGCACGCAGATCCAGTTCAAGCAGGCATTCCTCCAGCTGCAGGTCATCCCGGCCGTCATCTGCCGGGACGAATCGCAGCTCGCCAAGACCGGCGGTATCCACAAGATGCGCATGTCCGTGCTGGTCGAGAACAACACGCGCGGCGCCATCGTCGACCTCGGCACCAGCATCGGCAGCCCGCCTGCAATCAATACCCAGAAGGCGCAGACGGAGATGATGATGCTCGAGGGCCAGCGCCTCGTCATCGGCGGGGTGACGCAAAGTCAGGCCCGCCAGCAGGACCGCAAGGTGCCGCTCCTGGGCGAGATCCCGGTGCTCGGCTGGCTCTTCAAGCAGCGGGGCGTCAACGACACCAAGCGCGAGCTCGTCATCTTCCTCACGCCGACGGTCCTGCAGAAGGAGGCGCCCAATCGGGCGCCGGTCTGTCCCGTGCCGACGGCGCTCAGGATCAACTAGGCCCCGGCGCCCCCGATGATGCGGCCGCGCCGGATGCGCCGGAGGTAGGGCTGGATGTACGAGGCCTACTACAGCCTCGAGGACCCGCCGTTCGTCCTGACACCGGACCCGCGCTTCCTGCTCCGGTCGAAGGGGCACCACGAGATCCTCGCCGCGCTGCTCTACGGCATCACGAGCCAGAAGGGGCTCATGGCGCTGGTCGGCGACGTCGGCACGGGCAAGACGACGCTCTGCCGGGCGCTGCTGCGCGAGCTGCCCGAGAACGTGCAGAGCGCGCTCGTCCTGAATCCCCACCTCTCCGACGCCGATCTCATCGGCACCATCCTCGACGATCTCGGGGTGGAGAGGCGCGGCACCGGCAAGGGCGAGCTGATGACGACCCTCTCGCACTACCTGCTCGCCACGGGCGGGTTGGGCAAGACGGTCCTCGTGATCGTCGACGAGGCCCAGCAGATGAGCGTCGAGGCGCTCGAGCAGATCCGCATCCTGTCCAATCTCGAGACCGCCACACGCAAGCTCCTGCAGATCCTCCTGGTCGGCCAGCCCGAGCTCGAAGAAAAGCTCAAGCTCAACGAGCTCCGCCAGCTCGATCAGCGCATCGGCATCCGCTGCTACCTCAAGCCCCTGCCGCGCAGGGAGACGTTCCGCTACGTGGAGCACCGGCTCCGCGTCGCCGGGCTGCCGGGGGCGCTGCCCTTCAACCGCGGGGCGCTCGGCAAGATTCACACGTACAGCCGGGGCATCCCACGCGTGATCAACCTCGTCTGCGACCGGGCGCTGATGGCAGGCTTCAGCAATCGCATGAAGGAGATCACGCCGGCGCTCGTCACGAGCGCGGTGCGTAACCTCGAGGGCGGCCGCCACGGACGCAACCGCTACACGCGCACCTGGTCGCCCGAGAGCCGGCTGCGCCGCGCCGCGGTGATCCTCGGCATCGTGACGGGACTCCTCGCCGCGGGTGGTGTCGCGACGTACTGGAGCGGGTGGCATCCGGTCTCGCTCAAGCTGACCGCGCGTCCGGCGACCGGACCCATCGGCACAGCCCTGCTCTCGTCGGCGCCCCGCACGGCGGCTCCGCCCGCGGCGGTGCCACCAGCGGCGGCACCACCAGCAGCGGCGCCAATAGTCCAGTCGGTCGCCGTCGCGCCCGCGTCGCAGCCCGCGGTCACGGCCGCCGCGGAGCTCGCGGTGGTGGTGCCGGTCGTGGCGCCGCGCGCCGTGGCTCCGCAGGCCGCACCGCTGGCGCTCCTGCCAGCGAGTCCGGCCAGCCCAGCTCTCGACTCCCAGCGCAAGCTCGTGGCGCAGCTGCTGGCGCTCTGGGGCATCCAGGACGCGGCCGCCGAGCATCCTCAGCCGCCCTGGCCGGTCACGCCCGACGGCCGCCTCGATGTGGCGGGGGCGGCGTCGCGCTATCAGCTCGCGGCAACGTACCTGCCGGCGACGACCCTCGGGGATCTCCGCGCCGTCGGGCTGCCGGCCCTCGTGGAGCTGGCCGATGCGCCCGCGGGGCGCCAGTATCTCCTGCGCTGGATCGGCACGGAGACGGCGACGCTGATCGCCCCGTCGGGAGAGGAAGCCCGCTTCGCGCTCAACTCGCTCGGGCCCGCGTGGACGCGATCGGCGTGGGTCGTGTGGCGCAACGTGGACCAGCTCCCGACCGACCCGTGGCAAGAGATGAGCTCCACGGTGCTCACCACGATCGCGGTGCGCCTGCAGAAGCTGGGCTACCGGTGAGCCGCCTCGCGGACACCCTCATGGGTATGGATGATAGTCAGGCGCCCCGACCAGGCCTGGGCGGTCTCCCACACCTGGGGGAGTCGGTCGAGCCCCGGCGTCAATGGCGTATCGTGGGGACTTTGGTTATTCTGGTCGTGATGGGTGCTCTCGCCGCCGGCATCACGCTGCGCCCGCAGGACAAGGCTCACCGGAGCGTCGTGATCCCGGCTCCAGTCGCGGTGGCGGCCCCTGCGGGCCCACCGGTCCGGCCCGTGCCCGTGCGCGACCGGGTCGCGGGTTTTATGCGGGAGGGCGTGGAAGCAGCGCAGAACGGCCGGCAGAGCGAAGCCGCTGCAGCGTTTCGCAAGGCCAGCGAGCTCGACCCCACCGACGGTGAGGCCTGGAACAGCCTGGGAGTCGTCCTGGTCCGGGCGGGCGACATCGCGAAAGGGATGGAGGCGTTCCGCCGCGCGCTTCGGGCTGCGCCGGGCCACCCCGAGGCCCATCGCAACCTCGCCGTGGCCCTTGACCGGCAGGGTCGGGGAGCGGAGGCGGCGCGCCACTACCGCGCCTTCCTCTCGCAGAGTCCCGCGAGCGATCCCGCACGTCTCCACGTGCTCGTCCGACTGCAGGAGCTCGGCGTCCGGAGGCCCGGGGAATGAGCACGGCGCCGGACCGTTGGGCGTGGACCCCTCTCGGCCAGATGCTCGTCAACGACAAGGTCCTGTCGACGGAGCAGCTCAACGCCGCCCTCGACCGCCAGCGCAAGACCCGCGAGCGACTGGGCCAGGTCCTCATCGACATGAAGCTGATCGACGAGGACATCCTGCTCAAGTATCTGAGCGCGCAGTTCCGCAAGGACCCGATCACACGCCAGGCCCTGGGTGAGCTCGACCCCGAGGTCGTCAAGCTCGTGCCCGAGGAGGTGGCCCGGCAGTACGGCGTCATTGCCGCTCAGCGCTCGGGCCGGCGCCTGATCGTCGCCACGGCCGACCCGCTCAATGTCATGGCCATAGACGATCTGAGACGCGCCACGGGCCTCGACGTCGACTTCCGGATCGGACCGGGCAACGCCATCCAGGAGGCCATCGAGAAGACGTACCGCAAGATCAGCAAGGTCGTCAGCGCCGAGGGGCTCGACGATGCGCTCAAGATGGACCTCGGGCTCAATGTCGGGCCCAGTTCGAGCGCGCTTGCCGAGGGCGTGGTCGATATCAAGCAGCTGCAGAGCCAGGCGGATGACCCGCCGGTCGTCCGCGTGGTCAACTACGTGCTGGGCCGCGCGGCGATCGACGGCGCGTCCGACATCCACGTCGAGCCGCACGATGACCGCACGCGCGTCCGGTACCGCATCGACGGCCTGCTGTTCGACCTGCTCGAGATCCCGCGCCAGCTGCACCTGGCGGTGGTCTCCCGCATCAAGATCATCTCGCGGCTCGATATCGCCGAGCGCCGGCTCCCCCAGGACGGCAGTTTCTCCTCCCGCATCCACGGGCAGGAGTTCGACTTCCGTGTCTCGACGCTGCCGACGCTTTACGGCGAGAAGGTTGTGCTCCGGCTCCTCGAGAAGGCGGCGGTCGTCGAGCGCTACAGCCTCGACAACCTGGGCTTCGAGTCGGAGCAGCTGGAGCTGTTCATGAAAGGCATCCGACGCCCATGGGGCATGGTGCTGATCACGGGCCCGACCGGCAGCGGCAAGTCCACGACGCTCCACACCGCGCTCAAGTTCATCAAGTCACCGCGGAAGAACGTCGTCACCGTCGAGGATCCGGTCGAGTACCGCCAGCCGGGCATCCAGCAGGTACAGGTCAAGAGCGAGATCGGTTTCGACTTCGCGCGCTCCTTGCGCTCGATCCTCCGCCAGGATCCCGATATCATCATGGTCGGCGAGATCCGAGACCAGGAGACCGCCCAGATCGCAGTCAAGGCGGCGTTGACCGGCCATCTCGTGCTCTCGACCCTGCACACGAACGATGCCGTGTCGACCCTCGTGCGGCTCGTGAACATCGGGGTCGAGCCCTTCCTGGTCGCCTCGGCGGTCAACATCGCCGCCGCGCAGCGCCTCGTCCGCAAGATCTGCAAGGACTGCAAGGAGCCATATCGGCCGAGCGCGGACGAGCTGACGCTGTTCGCGCCGGACGCCGGCCCCGAGGTCCTCTACCGCGGCCGCGGCTGCAAGAATTGCCGCAACGTGGGTTACGCGGGCCGGATGGCGCTCTACGAGGTGTTCGCGGTCGACTCGGAGGTCCGCCGCATGCTGATCGACGGCGCAGATGGAGACAAGATCCAGCGCTACGCGATGGGATCGGGCATGGTGACGCTCCGCAAGTGCGGCTTCCGCCAGGCCGCCAGAGGGCTGACCACACTCGAGGAAGTCCTCACCGTGGCAGCGGACGTGGACTAGGCCATGCCTGTTTTCCAGTACGAAGTGGCCGACCGCAAGGGCGCCGTCAGCCGGGGCACAGCCGAGGCCGGCGAGCAGGCCGAGCTCATCAGTCGCTTCCGCGAGCGCGGGCAGGTGGTGCTCTCGCTGCGACCGGCCCGGGCAACCCGCGCGGCCTTCAGCGGGGCCGAGATGGGCTCGGTGGCGGAGGGCTTCCGGCAATCCTTCAAGCGAATGTCCTCGGGGGTCAAGCTCGGCATCCTCCTGCTCTTCACGGGGCAGCTGGCGGCGATGCTGGGCGGTGGACTCCACCTGGTTCGCATCCTGACCGCGCTGGCGGCGGAATCGACCCACAAGGTCTTCACCAAGGTCCTGGAGAAGGTCCGGGACGACATCACCGCCGGCGCCACCTTCGCCGACTCGCTCGCGCAGCACCCGCACGTCTTCAACACCCTGTATGTCTCGATCGTCCGGGCGGGGGAGGTCTCCGGCTCGCTCCCGGTGGTGCTCGACACCCTCACGACCTACCTCGAGAAGACGGATGCGATCCGGCGCAAGGTCAAGGGCGCCATCGCATACCCGGCCGTGATCCTCACCGTCGCCGTCCTGATCGTCATCTTCATGATCATCAAGATCGTGCCGATCTTCGAGAGCGTCTACACGAAGGCCGGCGCAAGGCTGCCGCTGCCGACGCGCATCCTGATCCAGATCAGCAATATCATGCGCGACTGGCTGCTGCTGGTCGTCCTGGCCGCGCTGGTCGTCGGCGCCATCCTGTTCGGCATCTACCAGACGCCGGGCGGCCGCCGCTTCTTCGATACCATCAAGCTCAGGATGCCGCTCTTCGGCAGCCTCATCCGGAAGTCCATCCTGGCCCGCACGTGCCGCACGCTCAGCGTGCTGCTCAACGCCGGTATCCCTTTGATCGAGGCCATGGAGACCGTGTCCAAGGTGGCGGGCAACTCCGTGATCGAGGACGCCCTGGCGGACGCGACGAAGCGGATGCGCGACGGCGGCACCATCGCCGAGACGCTGCGCCAGACCGGTCACTTTCCGAGCATGGTCACCCAGCTCGTGGGCACGGGCGAGGAGAGCGGGACGCTCCCGGCCATGCTCGCCAAGGCCGCGACCTACTACGAGCAGCAGGTGGACCAGTCCGTCGCGACCCTGTCCTCGCTCATCGAGCCGCTCATGATCGTCGTGATGGGCGGCATAGCGGGTGGCGTCATCTTCGCCCTGTACCTGCCCATCTTCAACCTCGGTGCGGCGATCAAGGGCGGTATCAAGTAGCGAGCCGGAGCCATGACGCGCTCCGAGCCCCTCCCCTACCGCGTATCGCTTCGGCTCTACGTGGTGTTGTCCCTGATGATGGCGGTCTCGGCCGTCCTGAGCGGTCTCTTCCTGCTCTACCTGGCGCGGCCCTTCGCGAGCGAGCTCACCAGCGCGCAGAGCCGGCAGCTGACGGTTCTGCTCTTCACGGGCGCCGCGGTGGCGGGGGCGCTGGCGGCGGTCGGAGGCCTCATCGTCGGTCTCAACTTCGCCGGCCGCATCCGGGGGATCGTCGAGAAGGCCGAGGCGCTCGCACCGCACTTCGAAGAAGACGACCCGAAGCGCAGGCATCCGACCAAGGTGCGGGACGAGCTGGGAGTTCTGGATGCTGCCGTCGGCCGGCTCACCCTCTCGATGGACCGATTCATCCGGGACAGCGACATCTTGGCGCGGCTGCCCGAAGGCATGCTGCTGCTCGGGCCCGAGGCCAAGCTCGTATCCTTTAATACGACTGCCGAAGCGCTGCTCGGACTGTCCCTCGAGAGCTTTCGAGGCGAGCCTATCCTGGCCGAGGGGGGCGCGCTTCCGCGGTCGGCCGGCAATGAGCCGCTCGCCCGCCTGCTCGAGGACGGCGCGGGAGGGCTCGAGCCGATCCACGAGACCGAGGTCCCCGTCGTCACGGCCAAGGGACATGCGCTGCTTCTCGAGATCACGGCACAGCGCCGCGACTGGGGCCGGGCCGCGGCCGGCCAGGTGCTCGTCGTCCGGGACGCCTCGGAGAAGCGCCGCATCCGCGAGGAGATCCGGCGCGCGGACCAGCTTGCCTTCCTGGGCGGCATGGCCGCGCGTATCGCGCACGAGATCCGCACCCCGCTGGCGACCATCCGCGGGCTCCTCGAGCTCCTGCAGGCCGACCTGCCCGAGGGCGACCTCCGTCGCCAGTACATCGACCGGGTGCTTCTCGGCGTGGACCGCCAGAACCGGCTCGTGGAGAACCTGCTGACGCTCTCCCAGCCCGAGCCCGAGACGTGGCAGGCCGTGTCCTTGCCCGAGGCGCTCGTCGAGCTGGTCAAGATGCTGCCGCACGACCCGCGGATCGTGCTGGACAGGGTCGACGCCGACGCGGTGCCGCCTGTCTGGGGGGATCCATTCCATCTCGGCGAGGTCTTCGGCAACCTGATCCAGAATGCGCTCGACGCCACACCCGAGGACGGCACGGTCCAGGTGCGTGTCGAGGCCCATGGCGGCGAGCACGTACGGGTCCTGGTGCGGAACTCCGGCCCCGCCATCCCACCCGAGCTCCACGAGCGCATCTTCCATCCCTTCTTCACGACCAAGGCGCGCGGAACCGGGCTGGGGCTGCCGATCGCGCGGCAGATCGTCGAAGCCCACCGCGGCACGCTGGTCGTCGAGAGCGGGGAGACGGAAACGACCTTCATCGTCCTGCTTCCCACCACTGCACCCGTCCTGGCCGCCCGTCCATGATGCGCGCCACAGCGTCCGCGGTAGAACGGAGTTCCACGAGCGTGCGGAGCCTCTGACATGCCGGAGAGAATTCTCATCACGGAGGACGACGAGGACCTGGCGTTCGTCATCCGCGAAGCGCTCATCCGTCAGGGCTACGAGCCGGATGTGGCGCCCACGGGTGGCGCCCTCCTCGACAAGCTCAAGGCGGGCTCGTATGACCTGATCCTGCTGGACGTCCGGCTGCCGGACATGGACGGCCTCGACGCCATCCCCCGCGTCCGGGACCTGGCGCCGGAGACCCCCATCATCGTCATGACGGCCCACGGCACCCGGCAGATCGCCATGAATGCCATCACTCGCGGCGCCTACGACTTTTTCACCAAGCCGCTCAAGATGGCCGAGTTCCAGGTCGTCGTCGCCCGCGCGCTCGACCGCCGGCGCCTCCAGATGCAGGTGCGGGCGTTGCGAGAAGGGCAGCCGGCCGGCGGCTTCGAGGACCTGATCGGGAAGAGCGAGTCTCTCAAACGCGTCATCGACATGGCCCAGCGCGCCGCGCCGACGGACCTCACCGTGCTGATCCAGGGCGAGAGCGGCACGGGCAAGGAGCTCATGGCCCGCGCCATCCACCGTCTCAGCCCCCGCAAGGACGGGCCGTTTATCCCGGTCAACTGCGCGGCGATCCCCGAGGGCCTCCTCGAGTCCGAGCTCTTCGGCCACGAGCGCGGCGCCTTCACCGGGGCCATCCGCGCGCGTCCCGGCCGCTTCGAGCTGGCTCGGGAAGGCACCCTCTTCCTCGACGAGATCGGCGACATGCCGACCGCCATGCAGGCCAAGATTCTGAGAGTGCTGCAGGAGCGGCAGTTCGAGCGGGTCGGAGGCACGCGCTCGATCGGCGCCGACGTCCGGATCATCGCCGCGACGCACCAGGACCTCGAGAGCCTGGCGCCGGAGGGCAAGTTCCGCTCGGACCTCTTCTATCGCCTCCAGGGCGTGCGCCTGGTGATGCCGCCGCTCCGCAAGCGCATCGACGACCTGCCCCAGCTCGTGACGCATCTCCTCGACCGTGCCGCGCAGCGCCTGTGGCGGCAGCCGGCGACGGTGTCGACCGAGGCGCTTCGCTGCCTCTGGACCTATCCCTGGCCCGGCAATATCCGCGAGCTCCAGCACGTGCTCGAAGGTGCGATGGTACTCTCTGACGGCGTGATCCTGCCCGAGCACCTCCCGCCGGCCGTCCAGCGCGGGGCCAAGGCCACCGCCTCCGGCGAGTCCGTGCCCCCCATGCAGGGCTCGCTGGACGAGGCGCTCGAGGAGTGGGAGCGCCGCGCCATCCTCGACGCGCTCCAGAAGGCCCAAGGCGTTCAGGCCCGCGCGGCCAAGATCCTCGGGATCACCGAGCGCAGCCTCTGGTATCGCGTCAAGAAGCTCAAGATCCAGGTGCGCGCGACTGGCGAAGGTTCCGAGACCCCATGAGCGGCCTGGCAGAGGCCCTCGCCGAACTGATCGGCCGGCTCACACGCCTCGAAGGCCCCGGGGTGGCGGCGCTGGCGCGGCTCCTGGCGATGGCCGCGACCGTGCTGGTCGCCCTGACGGCGTACCGGATCCTCGGGCGCCTGATCGACCAGCTCCTGAGGCGTGCCGTCGGCACCGACGAGCCGGTCCGCGCGCAGCGCGTTCAGACGCTGGCGCCGCTTCTGAGAAACCTGGCCCTGTACGCCCTCTCCTTCCTCGTCGCGGTGGTCGTGCTCCAGGAAGTGGGGGTGGACGTCCGCGCTCTCGTCGTCTCGGCCGGGGTCATCGGGCTGGCGATCGGGTTCGGCGCGCAGACGCTCATCAAGGATGTCATCACGGGCTTCTTCATCCTCTTCGAGGGCCTGGTCAGAGTCGGCGATGTCATCGAGGTGGGCGGGCATACGGGCACGGTCGAGGCCGTCGGGCTCCGGGTCACCCAGATGCGCGTCCTGAGCGGCGGTCAGCGCATCATTCCCAACGGGGAGTTGACGCAGTTCACCAACTACAACCGCGGCTGGGCTCGGGCCGTGGTGGATGTGGGCGTGACCTACGACACCGACGTACGCCGGGCCCTCGACACGCTCGAACGGGTGGGGGGCGAGTGGGCGGCCGAGACGGGGCTGGGGCTCGACACCCCGCAGGCCGAAGGCATCGTCCGCTTCGGCGAGCGAGACGTGGGGCTCCGGCTCTTGGTCAAGGTCGCTCCGGCCGCCCGGACGGAGGCGGAATCAGCGCTCCGGCGCCGGATCAAGGAGACCTTCGATCGCGAGGGTCTCGAGCTGGCCGCGCCCCAGCGGGCGAAGCCGCAGGAGGCGCGAGCGTGAGGCCCGTCCGCAAGGCCGTCTTTCCTGCCGCCGGGCTCGGAACCCGCTTTCTTCCGGCGACCAAGGCGCAACCCAAGGAAATGCTGCCGCTCGTGGACAAGCCCACCATCCAGTACGTCGTGGAGGAAGCGGTCGCCTCCGGGCTCGATGAGATCATTCTCGTGACGGGCCGCAACAAGCGCGCCATCGAGGACCACTTCGACGCGGCCTTCGAGCTCGAGTATTACCTCCAGGACAGGGGCAAGTTCGAGGAGCTCGAGCAGATCAAAACCATCTCGGAGCTGGCGTCCATCTCCTATGTCCGGCAGAAGGAGCCGCTCGGGCTCGGCCACGCGATCCTCTGCGCCCGTCCCCTGGTCGGCGATGAGCCCTTCGGCGTCTTCCTGGGCGACGACATCATCGTCTCCCGGGTGCCCTGCATGCGGCAGCTCCTCGAGGTCTTCGAGCGCCACGGCGGTCCCGTGCTGGCCGTGATGCGCATCCCGAGGGAGGAGATCGGCCGCTACGGCGTCATCGTGCCTCGTGGCCTCGGCGGCCCTGTCTTCGAGGTGCTCGACCTCGTCGAGAAGCCCGACCCCAAGGACGCCCCATCGGATCTGGCGATCATCGGCCGTTACGTGCTGACGCCGGACCTCTTTCCGATCCTGGCGGAGACGCCGCCCGACTCACGCGGAGAGATTCAGCTGACGAATGGACTCCGGACTCTCCGCGGTCGCCGCCCGATCTACGCCGTGGAGTTCGAGGGCCGCCGGCACGACACGGGCGAGAAGCTCGGGTTCCTCAAGGCCACGGTCGAATTCGCCCTGTCCCGACCGGATCTGTCGGACGCGTTTCGCGCCTACCTCAAGAGCCTGAAGCTGTAAGCAGAAGTCCTTTCAGGGCGTGCACTTGCGCCACGCTTGCGGCTGTCGATGGTTTGACTTCGCGTAGCGTTTCTGGGACAATCCGCCCACTCGAGGCCGGGGAACGCCCGCCTCCACCAGCATGGCGAACCAGGCGAAGCGCGCCTTCCACACGGCATCCGAGCCCGAGATCAAGGCGGGCCAGGTGTCGGACGTCTACTTCCAGCGCACCATCCAGATCCTCAAGGCCAAGGGTCTCACCAAGCGGGTCAAGGCCGAGATCCGGCTCAAGAGCTTTCCCCAGCCTGACTGGAGCTTCGGCATCCTGGCGGGCATCGAGGAGGCAGCGGCGCTGCTGGAAGGGCTCCCCATCAATGTCTGGGCCATGGACGAGGGCACGATCTTCGGGCCCCACGAGCCCGTTCTCGTGATCGAGGGCACCTACGTCGAGTGGGCGGAATACGAGACCGCGCTCCTGGGCCTTCTCTGCCAGGCTTCGGGCATCGCCACGAAAGCCGCCCGCTGCAAGCGCGCCGCGGGCGAGCGGGCGGTCATCTCGTTCGGCGCCCGCCGGATGCATCCGGCGCTGGCGCCGATGATCGAGCGCAACGCCTTCGTCGGCGGCTGCGACGGGGTGGCCGTGACCAAGGCGGCGGAGCTGATCGACGCCGACCCGACCGGCACGATCCCCCACGCGCTCGTGCTGATGTTCGGCGACACGGTCGAGGCGCTGAAGGCGTTCCACGAGGTCATCGATCCCAAGGTCAGGCGCGTGGCGCTCATCGACACGCTCCAGGATGAGAAGTTCGAGGCAATCCGCGTCGCCCAGGCGCTCGGGAAGGACCTCTACGCGGTCAGGCTCGACACGCCCTCGTCTCGCCGCGGCGACTTCTATCGCATCATCGAAGAGGTCCGCTGGGAGCTCGACATCCGCGGCTTCGAGCACGTCAAGATCCTCGCCTCGGGCGGCATCGACGAGTACGAGATCCTGAAGCTCAATCCGCTCGTGGACGGCTACGGCGTCGGCACGTCCATCGCCAATGCGCCGGTCCTCTCCTTCGCGCTCGACATCATGGAGATCGAGGGCCGGCCCATGGCCAAGCGCGGCAAGCGCTCGGGCGCCAAGCAGGTCTGGCGCCAGCCCGGGACGTGCAAGAACCTGGTGCTGCCTGCTGACAAGCCTGCGCCAGTGGGGCCCGACGGGCGGCCCGCCGAGCTCCTGCTCAAGCCGCTCGTCGTCGACGGAAAGATCGTCCGCGACCTACCGCCGCCGCGGACCTTGCGCGAGTACGTCCTCGAGCAGATGGCCCGCATCGAGCTCGCCCCGGTGCGAGAGCACGGGCTCCGCGGCGATTTCTAGCAGCCTGCTAGGTCATGGGATGGGCGTGCTCGACGAAATTCTTGCCAACAAGCGGCTCGAGATCGAGGCCGCCCGCGTCAGGCTCCGCCAGGCCGACCTAGAAGCCGCTTGCCGGGCGCTCGGGCCGGCCCGGGAGCTCGAGCCGGCGCTCCGGCCGGCGGCCTCGGGGAGCGTCAGGCTCATCGCCGAGGTCAAGAAGGCCTCGCCTTCACGGGGCACCCTCCAGGCCGTGCTCGACCCCGCAGCCCAGGCGCGCGCCTATGCCGGCGGGGGCGCCTCGGCCGTGTCGGTCCTCACTGACGAGAAATACTTCCGCGGCACCCTCGAAGACCTCGTGGCCGTCCGCGGCGCCGTCGAGCTGCCGCTTCTCCGCAAGGAGTTCATCCTGGACGAGTACCAGCTCTGGGAGTCCCGCGCCGCGGGCGCCGACGCGGTGCTGCTGATCGTGGCCGCGCTCGACGACGCGCGGCTGCGAGACCTCCACCACGCGGCCAAGGGCGTCGGACTCTCCACGCTCGTGGAGGTGCACACGGCGGAAGAGCTCGAGCGCGCCGTGGCGCTGGGCGCACCCGTGATCGGCGTCAACAACCGCGATCTCCATACCCTCGAGACGACGCTCCAGCCGTCCCTCGACCTCCTGCCGAGGATCCCGCGGGCCCACACCGCCGTCAGCGAGAGCGGGATCTTCACCCGAGCCGATGTCCTGCGCGTGGTGGAAGCAGGCGCCCATGCGGTGCTCGTGGGCGAGGCGCTCGTGCGAGCGGACGATGTCGGAGCCAAGGTGCGCGAGCTCACGCTCTGGGATGATCCGGCTCATCGAGTCGAGACGGAGCCGAGAGGACCCCGGCGAGACGAGCGCTGAGATGACCAGGGTCAAGATCTGCGGCATCACGAACCAGGCGGACGCGTGCGCGGCCGTCGACGCCGGGGCCGACGCGCTCGGATTCATCTTCGTCGAAGGCACGCCGCGCTACATCACCCCGGCCGCGGCCGCCGCGATCATCGCCGGCCTGCCCCCATTCGTGACGCCCGTCGGCGTCTTCTGGAACCATGCCTCGGGCCATGTCAAGGCCGTCGCCGAGCAGGCCGGGCTGGGCGCGCTCCAGTTCCACGGTGAGGAGTCCCCCGAGGCCGTGAGCGGCTTCAGCGTGCCGGTGATCAAGACGATCAAGGTGGCCGGGCCCGCGGACCTCGACGGGCTCGAGCGCTACCGGGTCGCCGCGTTCCTCCTCGACTCTCCCGCCAGGTGGAGCGACGGCGATGCGCGCGCGCCGATTCCCTGGGAGCTCGCCCGCGGCGTCCCCCATCGCTATGCCGTCATTCTGTCGGCCGGGCTGACGCCCGACAACGTCGCCCGGGCCATCGCCGTCGCGCGGCCATGGGCTGTGGACGTCAACTCGGGCGTCGAAGCCAGCCCCGGGATCAAGGACAGGGAGAAGGTCGAGCGCTTCGTCGCCGCCGCCAGGTCCGCGTCTCGGGACGTCACATGAAGACCCGCGTTCCCAATCCCGCTGCGCTGCCCGACGCGACCGGCCACTTCGGCCGCTTCGGCGGCCGGTTCGTGCCCGAGACCCTCATGACCCCGCTCGCCGATCTCGAGAAGGCGTACCGCGCGGCCCGCCGGGACCCGCGGTTCCGCGCCCGCCTCGCCGATCTGCTGGCGACCTATGCCGGCCGTCCGACTCCGCTCTACTTCGCCGAGCGGCTCACCAGGCACTGCGGAGGCGCGCGGATCTTTCTCAAGCGCGAGGACCTCTGCCACACCGGCGCGCACAAGATCAACAATGTGCTCGGCCAGGCCCTTCTCGCCCAGCGCATGGGCAAGCGACGGGTCATCGCCGAGACGGGCGCGGGACAGCACGGCGTCGCTTCGGCCACCGCGGCCGCGCTGCTCGGCCTCGAATGCCAGGTCTACATGGGCAGCGTCGACATCGAGCGCCAGGCGCTCAACGTCTTCCGGATGCGGCTGCTCGGCGCCACCGTCATTCCCGTCGAGAGCGGCTCGAAGACGCTCAAGGACGCCGTCAACGAGGCGCTGCGCGACTGGGTCACCAATGTGCGGACGACCTACTACCTCCTCGGCTCGGCCATGGGCCCGCATCCCTACCCCATGATGGTTCGCGACTTCCACCTGGTGATCGGGGGGGAGACGCGCGCCCAGTCGCGCAGGCTGATCGGTCGGTTGCCGGACCTCGTCGTCGCCTGCGTGGGCGGCGGCTCCAACGCCATCGGGCTCTTCTGGCCCTTCATCCGCGACGCGCGGGTCCGGATCGTCGGGGTCGAACCAGGGGGCCATGGGCTCAGCACGGGCCGTCACGGCGCCTCGCTCGGCGCCGGCGCGGTGGGCGTGCTCCACGGCAGCATGAGCTATCTCCTCCAGAACGACGACGGCCAGATCTCGGAGGCTCACTCGATCTCCGCGGGGCTCGACTATCCAGGCGTCGGCCCGGAGCACGCCTACTACAAGGACCTGGGCCGCTTCGAGTACGAGTCCGCGACCGATGCGGAGTCTCTCGAAGCCTTCGAGGCGCTGACGAGGCTCGAAGGCATCATGCCGGCACTCGAGTCGGCGCATGCCGTGGCCTATGCGATGCGCGCCGCCGCACGGATGAAAAAAGGCCAGGCCGTCGTCATCGGGCTCTCCGGCCGCGGCGACAAGGACGTCCACACCGTCGAGCAGGCCCTCCAGGCCAGGAACGGCTCCGGCGCGGCACCCAGGCCAGCGGCGGCGGGCGGCCGGCGATGACCACGGCCGCGGCGACCGGCCGCCTGGCGGCGACCTTCGCGGCGCTCCGGCAGCGGGGCGAGCGCGCGCTGATCCCGTACTTCACCGCGGGCGACCCGTCACTGTCGGTCACGCGGCGTCTCGTGCTGGAGGCCGCGCGGCGCGGCGCCGACATCATCGAGCTGGGCGTGCCCTTCTCGGATCCCCTGGCCGACGGGCCCGTGATCCAGCGCGCTACCCAGAGGGCGCTCCAGGCCGGGGTGACGCTGCCGCGGGTACTCGAGCTGGCGCGCGAGCTCCACGGCGAGACCGCCGTGCCGCTGGTCTTCCTCACGTACTACAACCCGCTGCTGGCCTTCGGGCTCAAGGCTTTCTGTGCGACGGCCGTCGAGAGCGGGGTGGACGGCGTCATCGTCGCCGATCTCCCGCCCGAGGAGGCGGGCCCGCTACGATCCCACGCGGACGCAGCACGGCTCGACCTGATCCACCTGGTGGCGCCGACCTCCACGCCCGAGCGGATGCGGAAGATAGCGCACGCCAGCGGCGGCTTCCTCTACATGGTTTCGCTGACCGGCGTCACCGGAGCGCGGGCCGAGCTGCCAGGGGACCTGCTGCAGCACCTCCGCACGCTTCGGGGCATCACGACGAAGCCCATCTGCGTCGGCTTCGGGATCGGGACGCCGGAGCAGGCCGCGGCGGTGGGTCACGCCGCCGACGGCGTCATCGTGGGGTCGGCGATCGTGCAGATCGTCGAGAAGCATGCAGGCACCGATGCGCTCGTCGGCACGGTTGGGGACTTCGTGGCATCGCTCAAAGAGCCACTGAAAAAGCTGGGCGCGTAGGCCGTGGCCTGGTTCTTCAAAGGCAAGGAAGACACCGAGGACCGGCCCAAGAAGGTCAACATCGCCGAGGGCCTCTGGGTCAAGTGCGACTCCTGCAAGGAGATCGTCTACCGCGCCGAGGTGGACCGCGCTGGGCGCGTCTGCCCCAAGTGCCGCTATCCCTTCCGCATCAGCGCCAAGGAGCGCATCGCGTCTCTCGTGGACGCGGGCTCCTTCGAGGAGCGTGAGGCGGGGCTGCGCTCCAAGGACCCGCTCGGCTTCAAGGACACCAAGCGCTACAGCGACCGCGTCAAGGCCGCGCGAGCCAAGACCGGGCTCGAAGAGGCGGTCATCGCGGGGCTCGGCCGCATCGGCGGCTACGAGGTCGCGGTCGCCGTGTTCGAGTTCGGCTTCCTCGGAGGCAGCATGGCGTCCGTGGTGGGCGAGAAGCTCACGCGAACGATCGAGCTCGCCGTCCAGAAGCGCGTCCCGGTCCTCATCGTCTCGGCCTCGGGAGGCGCGCGGATGCAGGAGGGAATCCTGTCGCTCATGCAGATGGCCAAGACCGCGGCGGCGCTCAAGCGCCTGGCCGACGAGCGTCTGCCGTACATCTCGCTGCTCACGGATCCCACCACGGGCGGCGTGACGGCCAGCTTCGCCATGCTGGGCGACGTCATCCTGGCGGAGCCCCGCGCGCTGATCGGCTTCGCCGGCCCGCGCGTCATCGCCGAAACCATCCGCCAGCCGCTCCCGGAGGGCTTCCAGCGATCCGAGTTCCTTCTCGAGCACGGCCAGCTCGACCTCGTGGTCGAGCGGCGTGAGCTCCGGGAGACCCTCCGCAGCGTCCTCGCCTTCTTCGCGGGGCCCTCGCAGCCAATTCCATGACCTATCGCGAGGCCGTGGCCCGCGTCACGGGGCTGCGGGGCGGGGAGATGGCCGGGATGCGACCCGGTCTCGAGCGGATCGAGACGCTGCTCGAGGCCATCGGACACCCCGAGCGCGCGATGACGCTGGTCCAGGTCGCGGGAACCAACGGCAAGGGCTCGGTCTGCGCCATGCTGGCGGCCGTCCTCGAGGCTTCCGGCCGCCGCGTCGGGCTGTATACCTCCCCGCACCTGGTGGACATTCGCGAGCGCATCCGCGTGGCCAGCGGCCCGATCTCCGAAGTCGACTTCGCCGACGGCGTCGAGGCGCTCGGCACCCTCGTCGCACGGCTCGACGCGACCATGTTCGAAGCGCTGACGGCGCTCGCGCTCGACCACTTCGTGCGCGAGGGAGTCGAGGTGGCGGTGCTCGAGGTCGGCCTCGGCGGGCGGCTCGACTCGACGACCGTGGGAAGGCCCGCCGTGGAGGTCATCACGCGGGTCGACTTCGATCACCAGGCCTATCTCGGCGACACGCTCGCGGCCATCGCCGCGGAGAAGGCGGCCATCATCCGCAGCGGCATTGCCGTGTCCGCCGCCCAAGCCCCGGAGGCCGAGAGCGTGATCGTCGAGCGCTCAGCCGAGGCGGGCGTGCCGCTCTTGCTCGAGGGGCGCGATCTCTGCGCGCGCGTGCGCCAGAGAGCGCTCGACGGCCAGCGGCTCGATCTCGAGGGCCCGGGCTTCCGGCTCGACGACGTGCGCGTGGCGCTCCTGGGCGTCTTTCAGCCCGGCAATGCGCTACTGGCCGCCGCGGCCGCTCATGCGCTCGGCGTCGAGCCCGTCGCGATCAGCGCGGGCCTGGGCAGAGCCCGCTGGCCGGGCCGCTTTCAGGTCCTGGCGGGCGACCCGCCCATCGTGCTCGACGGCGCGCACAACCCGGCCGGAGCGCGGGCGCTCGCTGCATCCCTCGAGGCCTACTTCCCCAGCCGGCGCGCCACCTTCGTCATCGCCATCCTCGCGGACAAGGACCAGGCCGGTATCCTGGCTCCTCTGCTCCCTCTCGCCCAGCGGGTAATCTTCACCGGAACCGGCCATCCGCGTGCCGCCGACCCTTCCTCGCTCAAATTGCTGGTCCGGCGGCTCCGGCCTGAGCTCGAAGCCGAGATAGCCGATTCCCCGGCCGAAGCGCTACAGATGGCAGTCGCGGGTCCATCTACCCCTATGGTTTGTATAACGGGCTCGCTCTCCCTGCTGGGGCCGATCCTCGTCCAAGCCACTGAAAAGACAGATATTTTTAGCGGCTCGGACCCCCTCCGCTGATAGGATTAGGGCCTGTGTCCCTGAAAAAGACGCCCCGTCCTCGTCTGTCCGGCCGCCTCTGGGCGAGGCTTGGCCTTGTAGTCCTGGCCGCGCTGCTCTGTGGGGCCTGCTGGCCCGGCTCGGTCGGCGCCCAGCAGGCCCCGCTGTCCCTGAGGGACAGCTCGGGCGAGACCAACATCGTCGCCGACCGGATCCAGCAGATCGGTGGCGACTCGAACCTCCTGCTGGCCACCGGCAATGTCGAGATCAGCCGCGGCGGAAGCCGGCTCGTCGCCGACCGCGTCGAACTCAACCGCAACACGGGCGAGGCAGTGGCGCAGGGCAAGGTCGTCTTCTTCGACGGGCAGGACCGGCTGGTCGCCGAGCGCGTGGACTACAACCTCAACACGGGCACGGGCGTGGTCTACAAGGCCCAGGCCTTCGTGCCGCCCTTCTACCGGCTGTCGGCCGACCGCATGGACCGGCTGGGCGAGAGCGTCTACAGCCTGCGCCAGGGTGTCTTCACCACGTGCGAGGGCGACGAGCCGGACTGGTCCGTCCACCTGGGTTCGGCTGAGGCCGACCTCGAGAACGCCCTGTTCGGCCGCGACGCCTCCTTCTGGATCAAGAGCGTTCCAGTCTTCCCGTGGTTGCCGTTCTTCGCGGCCGCGATCCGCCGCGAAAGGCAATCCGGCTTTCTCTTCCCCGAGGTCGGCCAGAACTCGCGGAAGGGCTACTTCGCCAGGGTCCCGTACTACTGGGCGATCAGCGACAGCCAGGACCTGACGGTGACGCTGGACACGTTCACGAAGCGCGGCATGGGACTGGAGCTCGAATATCGCTATGTCCTCGCCCGCGAAGCGCAGGGCCAGGTCGTGGCCTTCGGGGTCAACGAGTCCTTTCTCGACAGCCGCACCGCCAAGGGCCCTGAGCAGAACCGCGGCTGGGTCGACCTCAGGCACGCCTGGCAGATCACGCCGACCCTGTCGTTCAAGATCGGGTCGAACGTCACCTCCGATGACGACATCTACAAGACGTACGCCAACTCCACGAGCGAGCGCGTGCGCCAGAGGGCCGAGACCAATGTCTTCGTGACCCAGCGCTGGGAGAGCTGGAACCTCGTCGGCCGCGTCTACTGGTACCAGGATCTGACGACGCCGCGTCCCACCGAGCTGCAGCGCGCCCCGGAGATCAAGCTCACGGGCATCCGTCAGGCGGTGCCCGGGATCCCGGGACTCCTCTACGAGACCGAGGCCTCCGTCGTCAACTTCATCCGCGAGATCGGCTCGGAGGGCGTCCGCGGCGACTTCCACCCGCGCTTCTTCTACCCGATCCCCGTGGCGGGGCTCTTCACGATGACGCCCTTCGTCGGTGGCCGCCTGACGTACTACAACCGGCGCGTGGTCGGGTCGGCGATCTCCCAGGGCCCCGGCGCCGCGTACCCGGTCGGGGTGGAGAAGACCGTGGACGACGACCGGCTCCGCCGACAGGTTGAGGCCGGCGTGCAGCTCGAGACTCGCGCCTCGCGCGTGTACAACCTCGACGGTACCGGCAACATCGCGGCGCTCCAGCACGTCGTCGAGCCGAGCGCGACCGTGATCCAGATCCGGGGTGTTGACCAGAAGGACAACCCGCAGTGGGAGCCGGGCGGCGGCCCGATGACGCGTATCGACCCCGGCTACGAGGCCCGGACCGGCATCGACGCCGTCGGCAAGGCGAGCGAGGTGACCTACACCCTCATCAACCGCCTGAACGCGCGCACCGTGGCGGGCCCCAGCGAGCAGGCGGTGCGCTGGGAGCTCCTGCGCCTCACGCTGAGCCAGACCTACAACTTCCTGCCGGTGTCCCAGCCCTTCAAGGACTTGGTCGGCGAGGTCTTCGTCCAGCCGAACGAGCACCTCCGTTTCCGGGCCGATGCCCGGTACAATGTCTACGACCGGGGGCTCCGGGACGCCAATGCCGACATCAGCGCCGTCTTCCGCGACTTCTCGGTCACCCTGGGGCCTCGCTTCAACGAGCAGCAGGGGTTCAGGTTTCTCCAGGCCTCGGCCACGGCGCGGCTGACCCGCAACCTGGACCTCAAGGCCGCCAGCTACTGGGACGTGACCAACGGCAGGGCCACGGAAGCTCGGGGAGGATTCGACATCCACTTCGACTGCTGGGCGATCACCACCGAGTTCATCCACCGCTACGCGTCCGACGACGAGGTCCGGTTCTCCATCAATCTCCTGGGCGTGGGCCAGGCGGGCACGATGACCCGCAGCTCCGGCCGATGATCCCGCAGATCGATCTCACGCGTCAGCACGGGGCAATCCGGGCGGAGCTGCTCGAAGCGGCCTCGCGAGTGCTCGACTCATGCCGCTTCATCCTGGGGCCCGAGGTGGCCGCGCTCGAGGGCGAGCTCGCCAGGGTCTGTGGCGTCCCGCACGGCATCGGCGTCGGCTCGGGCACGGACGCGCTCGTGCTCGCCCTCAAGGCTGTCGGCGTCACGCCGGGTGACGAAGTGATCACCTCGGCCTTCTCCTTCGTGGCGTCCGCGAGCGCCGTGCTCTTGGCCGGCGGCCGGCCCGTCTTCGTGGACATCGAACCCGCCACGTACAACCTGGATCCCGCGCTCGTGGAGCGGGCGGTGACGCCGCGCACGCGCGCGGTCCTCCCCGTCCACCTCTACGGTCAGCCCGCCGCCATGGACGCGATCGGCGGCATCGCCCGCGCCCGGGGACTGGCGGTGGTGGAAGACGCGGCCCAGGCCGTGGGCGCCGTCTACGCGGGCAAGCCGGCGGGGTCCTGGGGAGACGTCGCGTGCCTGTCGTTCTATCCCACCAAGAACCTGGGCGGCTGCGGCGACGGCGGCATGGTGGTCACGCGACGGGAAGACGTCGCGCGCCAGGTCCGGCGCCTGCGGGACCACGGCTCGCCGCGGAAGTACGAGCACGTGGAGCTGGGCTATTCGAGCCGCCTCGACGAGCTCCAGGCGGCGCTCCTGCGGGTCAAGCTCCGCCGGCTCGAAGGCTGGAATGCCGCCCGGCGCCTGATCGCGACTCGGTACAGGGAGCTGCTTCGCGGCACGCCCCTCATCCTGCCGGAGGAGCGCCCTCCGGCCTCGCACATCTATCACCAGTTCACGGTGCGGACGCCGAAGCGGGACGGCCTGGCCGCGGCCCTCGGCGACGCCGGCATCGGCACCGCGATCCACTACCCGACCACCATCCCGGCGCAGCCCATGTTCGCCATGGCCGATGCCGACCGCGCCTTCCCGCATGCCGCGCGGGCCGCAGCCGAGGTGCTGTCGCTGCCGTGCTTCCCCGAGCTGGCCCCGGCCGAGGTCGAGACGGTCGCCGCGGCGGTCCGCGACGCGCTCGGGCTGCTCCACTGAGCGGGACGGTGAGCCGTGTATCCGGAGACCTGCGACAGCGCCTCGAGCGCCGGGACGCCACCGTCGGCGTCATCGGGCTGGGCTATGTAGGGCTGCCGCTGGCCGTGGCCTTCGCCAAGGCCGGGCTGCCCGTGCTCGGCGTCGATACGGACCCGAGCCGCGCGGCGCGGGTGCGGGCCGGGGTGAGCCCCGTGGAGGACGTGCCGAGCGACGAGCTCGCGCCGCTCGTCACGGCGCGCCGCCTGGTCGTCGCCGACGGCGTGGAGGCCCTGACGGCCGCCGACGCCATCGTCATCTGCGTGCCGACCCCGCTGGGCAAGTCCAAGGAGCCTGACATCTCCCACATCGTGGCGGCCGCGGACGACGTCGCGGGCATCCTGCGCCCCGGCCAGCTGATCGTGCTCGAGTCGACCACCTATCCGGGCACGACCGAGGAGGTGCTGCTCCCGCGCTTCGCCGCCTCCGGGCTGGCCGTCGGCGAGCAGTTCTTCCTCGCCTTCTCGCCCGAGCGCATCGACCCCGGCAACCGCACGTGGCGGCTCGGCGGCATTCCGAAGGTCGTGGGAGGCGTCACGCCGTCCTGCCGGGAGATCGCCTGCGCGCTGTACGCGCAGATCATCGAGCGCGTCGTGCCCGTCTCGTCGCCCCAGGCCGCCGAGCTCGTCAAGCTCTTCGAGAACATCTTCCGCAGCGTCAACATCGCCCTCGTCAACGAGCTCGCCATCATGTGCCGTCGGCTCGGCCTGTCCGTCTGGGAGATCGTCGACGCGGCGGCGACGAAGCCGTTCGGCTTCATGCCCTTTTACCCGGGTCCCGGCATCGGCGGGCACTGCCTCCCGAGCGATCCCTACTACCTCTCGTGGCGCGCCCGCATGAAGGGCTACGAGGCGCGCTTCATCTCCTTCGCCGACGAGATCAACGGGGGCATGCCGGCCTACACGGTGCAGCTGGCGTCCGACGCGCTCAACGAGCAGGGCAAGCCCATTCGCGGCTCGCGCATCCTCGCGCTCGGCGTCGCGTACAAGGCCGGGGTGGGGGACGTGCGCGATTCGCCCGCCGTGGAGATCATCGACGCGCTGCTGCTGCGCGGCGCGCGCGTGGACTACGCCGACCCTCACGTGCCCGCCCTCACCGTGGGCAGCCGCCGCCTCGAGGCGGTGGACTGGGCAGCGGACCTTGGATCGTATGACCTCGTGGTCGTGCTCACCGCGCATCGCGAGTTCGATCCGACCCGCCTCGTCCGCGGCGCGCGGCTGGTCCTCGACACGCGCAATCTCACGGGAGCACTGGGCGCCCAGCCGCATGTGATCCGCTTGTAGGGCCCCGCGTGAGCGCCCCCGCCGCCGTCCTCGCCTCGCTCCGTCCGCGCCAGTGGGTCAAGAACCTCTTCGTGTTCGCGGCTGTCATCTTCTCCCAGCAGCTCTTCACGCCGCTGGTCTGGCGCGCGGCGGCTGCCTTCGCGATCTTCTGCGGCCTCAGCGGCGCCATCTATCTCTTCAACGACGTGGCCGACGTCGACAAGGACCGGCTGCACCCCCAGAAGAAGCTGCGCCCCATCGCCTCTGGGGCGCTCTCCGTTCGCGCGGCCCTCACCGTCGGCGTGGTCCTGCTGGCGGGGTGCCTCGCCGCCGCGTTCTCGCTGTCGCCGGCCTTCGGTCTCACCGCGCTCGCATACAGCGTGCTCCTGACGGCCTATTCCGCGTGGCTCAAGCATCTGGTCATCCTGGACGTGCTGACCGTCGCGACCGGCTTCGTGCTGCGCGCGGTGGCGGGGGCCGTGTCGGTCGACGTCGAGATGTCGGGATGGCTCTTGATCTGCACCATCCTGATCGCGCTCTTCCTGGCGCTCGGCAAGCGCCGCCACGAGTACCGCACGCTCACGGGGGACGCCGCGGCCCACCGGCCCATCCTGGCCGAATACAGCGAGAGCTTCCTCGATCAGATGATCTCGGTCGTCACGGCCTCGACGGTGACGGCCTACGCGCTCTACACCATGTCGGCCGAGACCGTGGCCAAGTTCCACACGCGCCTTCTGCCCCTGACGCTGCCCTTCGTGCTCTACGGCATCTTCCGCTACCTCTACCTTCTCTACCGGCGGGACCTCGGCGGCAGCCCGTCGGACCTCGTGGTCAGCGACCGCGCGCTCCTGCTGGATGCCCTGTTGTGGATGCTCGCGACGCTCGCCATCATCTACGGCCCGCGATGGATGGGCTGAGCGTCGAGACCGTCGCAGGGTGGGGCCGTCATCCGGTCCGCCAAGCGCCGGTCCTTCGCCCGGAGCGCCTCGCGTTGCCCGAAGCGGGCCAGGTGCTTTCCCGCGGGCTCGGCCGCGCCTACGGTGACGCGGCCGTGCCAGCATCGGCCCGCTCTCTCGTGCTCGAGACGGTTCGCGCCGACCGCATCCTCGCCTTCGAGCCCTCGACGGGCGTCCTCACCTGCGAGGCCGGGCTGTCCCTGGCCGCGGCGCTCCGCGTGCTCCTGCCCCGCGGCTGGTTTCCGCCGGTGACGCCCGGGACCAAGTTCGTCACGGTGGGCGGCTGCGTCGCCTGCGACGTGCACGGCAAGAACCATCACCGTGCCGGCACATTCGGGGGGTTCGTGGATCGTCTCACGCTTGAGACAGCCGACGGCCGCAGAGTCGAGTGCGGCCCCGGACTGGAGCGCGAGCTCTTCCTGGCTACCGTCGGCGGCATGGGCCTGACGGGTCTCATCACCGAGGTGACGCTCCGTCTCCAGCCTGTCGAGACCGACTGGGTGGTCGTCGAGACCGAACCCGTGGGCGGACTCGCCGCCATGATCGACGGGCTGCGCCACGCCGCCAGGGACTGGCCCTATACCGTGGGTTGGATAGACTGCCTCGCCACGGGCGGGGCGCTCGGGCGAGGGCTGGTCATGTGCGGACGGCATGCCACGCGCAGCGAGGCGCCTGCCGGCCATCCGCGCGCTCCGAGGGAGCGCGTGGTGCCATTGGACGCTCCCGAGTGGCTCCTGAGCCCGCTCCTGATGCGCGCCTTCAACGCCGCCTACTATCGCGTGCAAAGCCGCCGGGGCGGCGGAGCCGGCCGCCCCAGGATCGTGCCCTGCGAGGCTTTCTTCTATCCGCTGGACGCGATCCAGGGCTGGAACCGGCTCTATGGCAGGCGCGGCTTCCTCCAGTACCAGTGCGTCGTCCCGCGCTCGGCGGGCGCGCCCGCGGTGGCCGAGATGCTGGAGCGGCTCGGGGAGGCGCGGGCCGCCTCCTTCCTCGCGGTGATCAAGGACTGTGGGCCAGAGTCCGACGCCTACCTATCCTTTCCGCTCGAAGGCACGACGCTCGCCCTCGACCTGCCGTATCGCGGCCCCGTGACGGAGAGCCTGGTCCATGAGCTCAACGCCACCGTGATCGCTGCTGGCGGGCGGATCTATCTCGCCAAGGACGCCGTGACACGGCCCGAGGACTTCGTGCGGATGGTGCCGAGGCTCTCCCAGTGGCGACGCGTGCGCGACCGCTGGGACCCCGAGCGGCGCTTCCGCTCGGCCCAGTCGGTGCGCCTCCTGGGCGACCCCGCGTGAAGGCCGCTGTCGTCGGCGGCACGCGGGGCATGGGCCGGGCCCTGGCACGACGCATGGCAGCGCGCGGGGACGCGCTCTGCCTGCTCGGGCGCGACCAAGCCGAGCTCGCCGCCTCGGCGCGCGACCTCGAAGCCCGCGGCGCTCCGGCGCCCGTCGCGGCCGCGGCGCTCGACCTGGCCCGGCCCTCCGGCTTTGCCGGTGCCCTCGACGCGGCCGACCGCGCGCTGGGCGGCTTCGACACGCTGGTCGTCACCGGCGGCCTCTTCGGCCCCCAGGACGAACTGGCCTCCGATCCGGTCCGGCTCGAGGAACTGTTCCAGGTCAACTTCACGGGCACCGCCGTCCTCTGCCAGATGGCGGCCGAGCGACTGGCGCGGCGAGGGGGCGGCACGCTCTGCGTCTTCAGCTCAGTGGCGGGCGATCGCGCGCGGCGGAGCAACTACCTCTACGGCGCCTCCAAGGCCGGCCTCACGGCCCTCCTCGATGGCCTCGGCCACGCCTACGCTGGACGCGGCGTGCGAGTGGTCTGCGTCAAGCCCGGCTTCGTCAGGACGGGCATGACGGCGGGGCTGCCGGAGCCGCCCTTCGCGGGCGAGCCCGACGCCGTGGCCGCGACGGTGCTCCGTGCCATGGACAGCGGCCGCGCGGTGGTCTACGCCCCGGCCGCCTGGCGGTGGATCATGCTGGTGATCCGCGCGCTGCCGCGCGCCGTCGTGCGCCAGGTGAAGTTCTAGCGCGACGACTCGTCGGGGCTCCCGGCTCGCGGCACCCGGACGAGCTTGTACGTTACAATAAACGCCCATGCCCGACACGGTCAGAGTCCGCTTTGCGCCCAGTCCCACGGGGTCCTTCCACGTGGGCGGCGCCCGAACTGCGCTCTTCAACTGGGCCTTCGCCCGCCACCACAAAGGTGTGTTCGTCCTCCGCATCGAGGACACGGATCGCTCGCGCTCCACGGAAGCTTCCATCGAGCAGATCCTGGCCGCCATCCGCTGGCTCGGGCTCGACTGGGACGAAGGGCCGCCGGCGCCGGGCTACCGGCAGACCGAACGATTCGAAATCTATCGGGCGCATGCCGAGCGGCTCGTGGCCGAGGGACGCGCCTACCGCTGTCGCTGCACGTCCGCGACGCTCGGCGCTCTGAGAAAAGACGCCCAGGCCCGTGGGCAGACCTTTCGCTATCCCGGCACCTGCCGCGACGCCGGCGTGCTGGCCTCGGAGCCGCATGCGCTGAGACTCACGATGCCGCTCGGAGGGCAGACGGTGGTCGAGGACGCCGTCCTCGGCACGGTCACCTTCGACAACGACACGCTCGACGACTGGATCCTGGTGCGGACGGACGGCACGCCGACCTACAACTTCTGCGTGGTCGTGGACGACGTGACCATGAAGATCACACACGTCATCCGGGGCAACGACCACCTGACCAACACGCCCAAGCAGCTCGCCTGCTACGCGGCGCTCGGCTACCCCGTCCCGGTCTTCGCCCACATCCCCATGATCCTGGCGCCCGACCGGAGCAAGATGTCCAAGCGCTACGGCGCGACCACGGTCGAGGAGTTTCGCGAGCAAGGCATCCTGCGGGAGGCGGTGGTCAATTACCTGGCGCGGCTCGGGTGGTCGCACGGCGACCAGGAGATCATTTCGCCCGAGGGCATCGTCGCGCACTTCGATCTGGCCCATGTGGGTAAGGCGGGCGCCGTCTTCGATCGCGAGAAGCTCCTGTGGGTCTCCCACCAGTGGATCATGACCGTGGCGCCCGAACGCCTCGCAGCCGAGCTCGAGCCCTTGCTCGTCCGCGCGGGGCTCGCGGTGCCGCCCGACCGCGCGCGTCTCGCGCGGATCGCCGACAGCCTCAAGGAGCGCTCGCGGACCCTCGTCGAGATGGCCGAGCAGGCGGCTTTCTACTTCCGTGCGCCTGCCGCCTATGACCCCCAGGCCACGGCGACATTCTGGACTGCCGAGGCGCCGCATCGGTACGCCGTCCTGATCAAGCGCATCCAGGCCCAGGAGGCCTTCGATCCGGAGAGCCTCGAGGCGCTGTACCGGGGCCTGGCCGCGGAGATGGGCCTCAAGCTGGTGGACCTGGCGCAGCTCACGCGCATCGCCCTTACGGGCAAGACGGCCAGCCCGCCGATCTTCCAGGTGGCGGCGCTCTTGGGCAAGGCGGAGACGCTCGCACGTCTCGAAGCCGCACGGGCCGCCCTGGAGCGCGGATGATGAGCACCATCCTGCTCGCTCGCCACGGCCAGTCGGTCTCGAACGCCATCCGCCGCTTCCAGGGCCTCCAGGACGTGGCGCTGTCCGAGCTCGGCCTCCGGCAGGCCGATGCGCTCGCGCGCGCCCTGCGTGGCCGTCCCGTCGCGGCGGTGTACACGAGCCCGCTCGAACGCGCGCGTCGCACGGCCGAGATCGCCGCAGCCGAGATCAGCCTGCCGGTGATGGCCGTGGAGGATCTGCGGGAGCTGTCGCTGGGCGAGTGGGAAGGTCGGACGACGGAGGAGATCCGTGCTCTGGCCGGCGATCCCTATGCCCGGTGGGTGCGAGATCCCGTCGCCTGCCTGCCGCCGGGCGGCGAGCCTCTGGCAGAGGTCCAGGCCCGCGTGGTCCGCGCGCTCGGCGAGATCTCGCGGGCGCACCCGGATAGGCAGGAAGTGCTGGTCGTCTGCCATGGAGGCGTCATCAGCGCCTATCTGGCGCACTGCCTGGGCCTTCCGCTCTCGTCCATCTGGCGGCTCACCGTGTCGAACGGCTCGCTCAGCGAAGTGCTGCCGCCCCGCGTGCGCTCCATCAACAACACCCGTCACCTCGAGGGTGTGGCCGCCGACATCTCGCTCGGCTGCCCCACCCCGCTGCCCCGGACGCCATGATCCTCCTGGCGCTCTTCGGAGGCGTGGCCCTGCTCCTCTACGGCATGCAGCTCTGCGGCGAGGGGCTTCAGCGGGCCGCGGGCGGCCATCTCCGGCACATGCTCACGAGCGCGACGCGGACGCGCCTGTCGGCCGTCTGCGCGGGCGCGCTGGCGACGGCGCTCATCCAGTCCTCCTCGGCGACCACGCTGATGCTGATCGGGTTCGTGGCGGCGGGGCTCGTCACGTTCAGACAATCCCTCGGCGTCATCCTCGGCGCCGACATCGGGACGACGCTCACCGTGCAGATCCTGGCCTTCAAGATTCAAGACCTGGCGTTCGTCCTCGTGGCGGCGGGCTTCGCTCTCACGTTCTTCGGGCGCCGCGGGCTCGTCAAGAGCGTGGGCCAGGCGGTGCTGGGCTTCGGCTTCGTCTTTCTCGGCATGCGCGTCATGGCCGAGGCGATCGCGCCGGTGGCGGACAGCGGGCTCGCGCGCCAGGTGCTGGTGGCGCTGTCCTCCAACGCGGGCTTCGGGCTGCTCCTCGGCGCCGTGTTCAGCGCGGGAATGTCCTCCTCCGCCGCGACCATAGGGCTCATCCTCTCGCTGGCCCAGCAGGGACTCCTGCCGCTCTCCGGGGCCATCCCGGTGGTCCTGGGGGCCAATGTCGGTACATGCGCCACGGCGCTGGCCGCCAGCCTGCGCTCCTCGGCCGACGCCCGGCGCGTGGCGTTCGCCCACATCGCGTTCAAGGTGCTGGGCGTCGCCCTGGTGTTCCCGTTCATCCACCCGCTGACCGCATTGGTCGCCGCGACCTCGAGCGACACCGCGCGACAGATCGCGAACACGCACACGCTCTTCAACGTGGCGATCAGCGCCGCGTTCCTGCCGTTCGCGCCCTGGGCGGCGCGCGCGATCACGGCGCTCGTGCCCGACGACGCGACGGCGGCGGACAATCCCTTCAAGACCCGATATCTGGACGACCGCCACCTCGACCAGCCGGCGCTGGCGCTGGGCCAGGCGACGCGCGAGGCCCTCCGCATGGGGGACGTGTCGCAGGGCATGTTGCGCGACGCGATGACGGTCCTCCGCGCCGATAACCAGGAGCTGCTCGAGGACGTCGAACGGCGCGACGACCAGCTCGACTACCTCGAGCGGGAGATCAAGCTCTTCCTGTCCCGCCTGGGACAGGAGACCATGTCGACCGACCTCACGCGCAAGGAGATCGGCCTCATTTCCTTCATCGGCAACCTCGAGAACATCGGCGACATCATCGACAAGAACCTCATGGAGCTGGCGCGCAAGAAGCTCTACCAGGGCCGGCGCTTCTCCGAGGCGGGCGAGGCCGAGCTTCTCGAATTTCACAGCATGATCTCGAAGAACCTCGAGCGCGCGATCGCGGCCGTCGCCGCCAACGACCGGACCCTGGCCCAGGAGGTCCTGGACCAGCGCCCGGTCGTTCGCCAGCGCGAGCGCGAGCTCCGGACCTCGCACCTCGCGCGGCTCCGGCAGGGCCTGGCCGAATCCCTCGAGACCTCCGAGATCCATCTCGACGTGCTGACCAACCTGAAGCGGATCTCCTCGCACATCACGCAGCTCGTGTTTCCCATCCTGGAAGAAGGTTCCTGATGCCGCGCCAGCTCGAGAGCTAGGGCGATGGCAGCGCAGCGGCTCCGCATCTTGCTGGTGGCCTCCGAGGCCGCGCCCTTCGCCAAGACCGGCGGGCTGGGCGACGTGGCCGCCGCGCTGCCGCGCGCGCTCCACGCCCTCGGGCACGACGTGCGTATCATGATCCCGCGCTACCGGGGCGTCGAGGCGCACGCCGCGGGTCTCCGGACTGTGGTCGAGCGTGTGCCCGTGCCGCTCGGTGACCACGTGATCGAGGGGATGCTCCAGGAGACCGTGACCTCGGCCGGCGTGCCGGTCTATTTCCTGGCGCAGGACCAGTACTTCGATCGCGACGCCCTCTACGGCACGGGGGATGGCGACTACCCGGACAGCTGCGAGCGCTTCACCTTCTTCTGCCGCGGCGTCCTCGAGTCTCTGCTGGCTCTCGACCGCGCCGGGTCGTCCACGTGGCGGCCGCAGCTCATCCACGCCAATGACTGGCAAACCGGGCTGATCCCGGTGTATCTCAAGACGCTGTACCGCGACGAGCCGGCGCTGGAGGGACTCTCCACGCTCTTCACCATCCACAACCTCGCGTATCAGGGTGTCTTCTGGCACTACGACATGCCCATGACCGGGCTCGGCTGGGATCTTTTCACTCCGGCGGGCATCGAGTTCTACGGCAAGATCAATTTCCTCAAGGCCGGACTGGTCTTCGCCGATCTCCTGACCACGGTGAGCCGGACCTATGCCGCAGAGATCCGCACGCCGGCCTTCGGCAACGGGCTCGAGGGCGTGCTCGAGCAGCGCAGCCAGGATCTGTACGGCGTGATCAACGGCATCGACTACGAGACCTGGAACCCGGCCAAGGATCCCGCGCTGCCGCGCCACTACTCGGCGGATGAGCCGGAGGGCCGGGTCGCCTGCCGGGACGCGCTCCGGCTCGAGCTCGAGCTCGACGCCGGCCCGTCGCCGCTCATCGTGCTGGTCACGCGGCTGGCCGGGCAGAAGGGCCTCGACCTGGTCCTGGACGGGCTGCCGGGACTCCTGGAAGTGGGCTGTCAGGTCGCGGTGCTGGGCTCCGGCGAGGCCAGCCTCGAGAGCGCATGGCTCGAGGCCGCCGCGCAGCACCCGGGGCGCGTCGCCACACGCATCGGCTATGATCCTGAGCTCGCCTCCCGCATGTATGCGGGCGGCGACTGCTTCCTCATGCCCTCGCGCTACGAGCCCTGCGGGCTGGGGCAGCTGATCGCCCTCCGGTACGGCGCCATTCCCATCGTCAGGCGCACGGGCGGCCTGGCCGACACGGTGACCGAGTGGGACCCCGGCCGCGGGACGGGCACGGGGTTCGTCTTCGACGGCTTCACGGTGGACGCGCTGCTGGAGGTCGTCGGTCGTGCGATGGCCGCCTTCACGCAGCCCCCACAGTGGGAACGATTGATCCGGAATGCCATGACGCAGGATTTCTCGTGGGATGCATCGGCCCGCGAGTACGTTACCCTCTACCGGAAGGCGCTCCGCTCGCAAGGCGCCCGGCCGCCACGGAGGTCGCGATGAAGAAGATCGAAGCCATCATCAAGCCGTTCAAGCTGGACGACGTCAAGGAGGCGCTGACCGAGCTGGGCGTGATCGGCATGACGGTGACCGAGGTGCGCGGCTTCGGCCGGCAGAAGGGCCACACCGAGCTCTACCGCGGCTCGGAGTACACGATAGACTTCCTGCCCAAGGTCAAGGTAGAGCTCGTGGTCCCGGACCAGCTCGTGGACAAGGTCGTAGCACTCATCGCCGCGGCCGCCCGCACCGGCTCCATCGGCGACGGCAAGGTCTTCGTCCTGCCCATGGGCGACGCCATCCGCATCCGCACCGGCGAGAAAGGCGAAGCCGCCATCTGAACCCTCTGCCCTCCGGGGAGAGGGCAGGTGAGCACATGACCAACCTCCTGACAGCGGCGCCGGACGACAAGACCGCGCTCCGCGAGCTCAAGCGGCTGGGCTTCGCCGAGCCGCGCGCGGCGCTGGCCAACCTCCACGCGCTCACGCCCGAGCCGCGGGACGCCGAGCTGCTCGGGCCGTTCCTGCCGCGGCTCCTCCAGGAGCTGTCGGAAGCGCCCGATCCCGACATGGCGCTCAACAACCTCGAGCGCCTGGCCTCCCAGGGCGAGCGCCCCGCCTTCTTCCGCGTGCTGGGCTCCCATCCGGGGGCCCTCCACCTCATCGCCAGGCTCGGCGGAACCAGCCAGTTTCTCGCCGACACGCTCCGCCGCCACCCGACGCTTTTCCCCTGGCTCCTCGAGGGGACAACCATGCGGCAGTGGCTCGGCGACGAGCTCGTGGCCGCGCTCGCGCAGACCACGAGCACGTTCGAGCGGCCGGAGGCCCGCTGGAACGCGCTCCGCCGCTTCAAGTACCGTCAGCTCCTCCGCATCGGCTGCCGCGACATCCTGGGCGACGCCGACCTGACGGTGACGACGGAGGAGCTCTCGCGCCTGGCCGATGTCTGCCTCGACGCGGCGTGGCGCTGGGCCGAGGAGCGCCTCACCGCGCGCTACGGGATCCCGCAGGCGCCCGACGGCGAGCCCACGGGCTTGGCCGTGATCGGCATGGGCAAGCTCGGTGGCGACGAGCTCAACTACTCCTCCGACATCGACCTGGTCTTCGTCTACGGGGAGGACGGGGAGACGTCGGGGGGCTCCGAGGGACGCGTGCCGAACGGCGACTACTTCGCTTCGGTCGCGCGGGACATCGTCGAGGCGCTCGAAACCGTCACCGAGGAGGGCCATGCCTTCCGCGTGGACCTGCGCCTCCGTCCCGAGGGGCGGATGGGCGGCATCGTCCTCTCGCTCGAGAGCTATCGGACCTATCTGGCCGAGCGCGCCGAGCTCTGGGAGCGGCAGGCGCTCATCAAGGCGCGCTTTTGCGCCGGCGACGCCCGGGTGGCCACGCGGTTCGTCGAGGTGATCCGGCCCTTCGTGTTCCGGCCGGGCATCGATCCCGATATCGTCGCCGCCGTCCGCGGCATGAAGCAGCAGATCGACCAGTCGCTCCGTGCCAAGGGCGTCGAGCGCCGCCACGTCAAGCTCGGCCGCGGCGGCATCCGCGAGGTCGAGTTCCTCGTTCAGGCGCTCCAGCTCCTCTACTCCGGCGATGATCCGTGGCTGCGCGAGCGGCACAGCCTGCGCGCGATTTTCCGGCTGACCGAGCGCGGCTATCTCTCGCAGTCGCTCGGTCGCTTCCTGGGCGACGCGCTGGTCTTTCTGCGGACGGTCGAGCATCGGCTCCAGATCGTGGACGAGTTCCAGATCCACACGCTACCAGAGGACGCGGCGGCGCTCGGCAGGCTGGCGCGGCGCCTCGGCTCGCCGCTGTCGCCCGTCGCGGCGCGCCGGGCCTTCGAGGCTGAGTACCGGCGCGTCACCGACGGCGTGCACCGGGCCTTCACCGACTTCTTCGCCGCCCCACCGGAGGCGCCGCCGCCGCCGGCTCTGCGCATCCCGACCTATACCGCCCTCAAGGCGACGGGATTCGCCGACCCCGACCGGGCGCGCCAGAACCTGCGCCTCGTTCTCGTGGGCCGTCCGCTCGTTCCGTATGTCGAGCCGGTGCGGCGCGCCATCCGGACCATATTCCCGGTGCTCCTCGATGCCCTCTGGCAGAGTCCCGACCCCGACGAGGCGCTCAACCAGTTCGAGCGCTTCGTGGCCGCGGCCGGCCCGCGCACGGCCTATCTCGAGCTCCTGGCCGCGCGCCCCGACCTGCTCGCCAACCTCGTCAAGCTCTGCGCGCGAGGCGAGATCCTGACCCATCTCCTGGTGACACAGCCCGAGCTCCTGAACGGGCTCGCCGACCCGGCGACCTTCGCCGCGCCCCGCCGTCGCGCCGACCTGAGACGAGCGCTGGCGCCGGCACTGGCGCCCCGGCTGGCGCTCGAGGAGCGCATGGACCGCCTGCGCCGGCTCAAGCAGGCGGAGGAGCTCGGCATCACCTGGCGCATGCTGCTGGGCGTGACCGATGCCGGGCGCTTCTCGCGCGAGATGACGGAGCTGAGCGAGGCCGCGCTGGCGGCCGGGTGGACCCTCGCGCTCGACCAGGCGGTCGCGGCGCTCGGTGTCCCGCTGGACGAGCGGGGGCGCTTCGTTCCCGCCTGCATCATCGGGCTCGGCAAGTTCGGCGGCCGCGAGCTGTCGACCGGCTCCGACCTCGACCTGTTCGTCATCTACGGCGGCTCGGGCCAGACCGACGGATCCGAGCGCGTCGAGGCCCATGTGTTCTACGATCGGGCCGTGGAAGCCCTCTCGTCCATCCTGGGTGACGTGACCGCGGCCGGCGTGGTCGTGCCCGTGGACCTGCGTCTGCGCCCCGGCTCCAAGGGCAGCGGCTTCGCGTCGAGCCTGGATGCCCTCGGCCAGTACTACTGGGAGTGGGCCGATCCCTGGGAGCGTCAGACCCTGACGCGCGCGCGCCTGGTCGGGGGCGATCCCCGTCTCGGCCGCCTGGTGCGGCGCGAGGTGCGAGATCTCGTCTACGGGCCCGAGGCGCCGCCGCCCGACCTCAAGGAGATGCGCGAGCTCCGCGGCCGCATGGAGAAGGAGCTCGGCAAGGAGACGCCGGGGCGCCTGCACGTGAAGTTCGGCCGCGGGGGGCTGGTGGACGTCGAGTTCATCACCCAGGCCATTCAGATGCTCCACGGCCGGAGCCACCCAGCGATACGGAGCCCGCACACCGTGACGGCGCTCCGTGCCATCTGGCGAGCCGGGCTCATGCAGGCCGACGAGGCCGCGACGCTCGCCGACTGCTACCGGTTCCTCCGTCGCGTCTCGGCCGACCTGCGACTCTTTGGCGCGCGCCCGACGGACGCGCTCGAACTGGCCGGACCCATCCCGGCTCGCCTGGCCAGGAGTCTCGACTATCGCTCGCGGAAGGATTTCCTGGACGACTACCGCCACCGCACCGCCTGGGTGCGCGCCGTCTTCGATCGCGTGGTGCCCCGGTGAGCCCGCGCTTCTTCGTCGTGGACGGCCCGGGCTATCTCTACCGCGCCTACCACGCGCTGCCCTATCTCTCGAACTCCAGGGGCCAGCCTTCCAATGCCGTCTACGGCATGTCCACCATGCTCTGGAAGCTCCTGCGCGACGAGAGCCCGGAGTACGCGGCCGTGGCGTGGGACCCGCCGGGGCCGACCTTCCGCGAGGAGAAGATGCCGTCGTACAAGGAGAGCCGGCCGGGCATGCCGGACGACCTCCGGAGCCAGATCGCCCTCGTGAAGCGAGTCTTCGAGGCGCTCCGGCTGCCTCTCCTCGAAGTGCCGGGCTTCGAGGCCGACGACGTGCTCGGCACGCTCGTCGAGCGGATGCGTGGTGAGGATGTCGAGATCGTGCTGGTGACGGGCGACAAGGACATGCTCCAGCTGGTGGGTCCGCGCGTGCGGGTCCTCTCGACCAATGCCCGTGGGGAGCCGGTCTGGTTCGACGAGGCAGCAGTCACGACCAAGTGGGGCGTGGGGCCTGCGCTGATCCCGGACCTCCTCGCCCTCATGGGAGACCACATCGACGATATCCCCGGCGTCCCGGGCATCGGCGAGAAGACGGCCGTCAAGCTCATCAGCCAGTTCGGCAGCGTGGCGCGGCTCTACGAGAACCTCACGCTCGTCACGGGCAAGCTCCGCGAGACGCTCGCGAACAACCGGCAGCAGGCGTTCCTGTCGCGCGAGCTCGCGACGGTGAGCACGCGGGTGCCCGTCGACGAGACGCTCGAGGACTTCCGGCGCCGGGAGCCGGACTGGGAGCGGCTGCGCGCGCTCTGGACCGAGCTCGAGTTCCACACCCTGCTTCGACAGCTGCCCGCCACGGCGCCCGCCGAGATCGCTGTCGAGGCGCTGCCGGGTCTGACGGGACCCGAAGCGCTCGGGCGCTGGCTCGCCGCCGTTCCTCCCGGGACTCCCGTGGCGATCGACTGGGTGGGCGAGGGAGGGCCGCCCGTGCCCGCTCTCGCGACCCTGGGCGTCTTTCATCCGGCTGCCGGCGCGGCCGTCCTGACTCTGGGGACGGCGGCGCCCGACTTCGGTGGGCGGCCCCTCGTCGGCCACGACGTCAAGCCCGTGATCGAGTGGTGGCTGGCTCGCGGTGGCACGCCTCCCCGCTTCGAAGACACGGCCGTCGCGGCGTATCTGCTGAACCCGGCGCGAACCAGCTACAAGCTCGACGAGGTCTGCGCCGAGCTCCTGGGTGAGGGGCCGGGGCTCGCCGCCCCCGGCACGAGGGCGCGCTGGGTCTGGCAGCTCTGGGAGATGCTGCCGCGCGCGCTCAAGGAAGTCGGGCTCGACCCGCTGTACGACGACCTCGAGCGCCCGCTCGTGCCCGTGCTGGCTCTCATGGAGTGCCACGGCATCCGGGTCGACCCCGAGCGGCTCGGGCTGTTCTCGAAGGAGCTCGACGGGACGCTGGCCGGTCTCACGCAGCAGATCTACGCGCTGGCGGGCGGCGAGTTCAACATCGGCTCGCCCAAGCAGCTGGCGCAGGTGCTCTTCGAGACGCTCAAGCTCCCGCCCGTCAAGAAGACCAAGACCGGCTATTCCACCGACGCCGACGTCCTCGAGCAGCTGGCGCTCGGCCACGAGCTGCCGGCCAGGATCATCGAGCACCGCACCCTCGCCAAGCTCAAGTCCACCTACGCCGATGCCCTGCCGGCGCTGATACATCCGGGAACCGGGCGGATCCACACGAGCTTCAACCAGCTCGTCACGGCGACTGGCAGGCTGTCCTCGAGCAATCCCAATCTGCAGAATATTCCGATCCGTACCGAGCTCGGCCGTCGCATCCGCGCAGCCTTCGTCCCCGAGCCCGGCTGGCGCTTTCTCGCCGCTGACTACTCGCAGATCGAGCTCCGTATCCTGGCTCACGTCTCCGGCGAGGAGAGCCTCATTGCCGCCTTTCGCGCCGGAGAGGACATACACCAGCGCACCGCGGCCGAGGTCTTCGGCGTCGAGCTCACTGCGGTCATCACCGAGCAACGCGATGTCGCCAAGACCACCAATTTCGCCGTGATCTACGGTGTGACGGCCTTCGGGCTCTCCCAGCGTCTCGCCATGACGCCCAAGCAAGCGCAGGAATATCTCAACCGCTTCTTCGAGGGGCATCCGAAGGTCAGGGCGTATCTCGAGCGCACGGTGGCGGAGGGACGCGAGCGCGGGTTCGTGCAGACCCTGCTCGGCCGGCGCCGCTACATCCCGGAGCTCCGCAGCGGCAACCCCAACCTCCGCGGCTTCGCCGAGCGCATGGCGACCAATGCGCCCATCCAGGGCACGGCGGCCGACCTCGTCAAGATAGCCATGGTGCGGATGGCCAAGGCGCTCGCGGACGGACGCTTCAAGAGCCGGATGCTCCTCCAGGTGCATGACGAGCTCCTCTTCGAGGCGCCGGAGGAGGAGTTGGACCGGCTCGCGGCGCTGACCCGGGAGGTGATGGAGTCGGCCATGACGCTGACCGTGCCGCTCAAGGTGGACATCAAGACGGGCGCGGACTGGGCGCAGGCATGAGGCGCTTCCTCCTGGTCGGCCTCACAGGCAGCATCGCCACGGGCAAGAGCACGGTGAGCCAGATGTTCGCGCATCTCGGCGCCCGCGTCATCGACGCCGACCTGCTGGCGCGCGAGGTGGTGATGCCCGGCCAGCCGGCCTACACCAAGATCGTCGATACGTTCGGCCCTGGAGTCGTCCAGGAGAGCGGCCACCTCGACAGGAAGGCGCTGGGCGCCATCGTCTTCACGGATGGGGCCAGGCGGAAGCGCCTCGAGGAGATCACCCACCCGGCCATCCGCATGCACCAGCAGCGGATCCTGTCCGCCCTCGAGGAGGAGGCCTTCGAGGGCATCGTGATCTGGGACGTGGCGCTGCTCTTCGAGTCGGGGGAGGTCGATCGCATGGACCGCGTGGTCGTGGTCTACAGCGATCCCGAGACCGAGCGGGCCCGGCTCATGGCCCGCGACGGCTCGAGCGAGGCCGACGCCAGCCTCCGCATCGCGAGCCAGATGCCGATCACGGAGAAGGCCAAGCGCGCCGATCACGTCATCGACAATTCCGGCACCCGCGCCCACACCGAGCGCCAGGTGCGGGCGGTCTACGCCGCCCTCCTGGCTGAGCTCAGAGCCAAGCGGTCGGCATGAGCCCGCGCCGCAATGCCCGGGCGCTGACGCCCCGGCCGGCGCGCCGCCCTGCGGCCGGAAAGACGCGCGCCCTGGGCCAGCACTTCCTAGCGGACGATGCGGTGGCCGAGCGGGTCGTGGCGCTCGTGGTCCCGACGTCGCGGGATCTGGTCGTCGAGATCGGGCCCGGGCAGGGAGCTCTCACCGGGCGGCTGGCCCGCGCCGCCGGCCGGCTCATTGCCCTCGAGGTAGACCCGGTCTTCGCCGGCGCGCTGAGCCAGCGCTTCGCCGAGGCGCCGCATGTCGAGATCCGGCTCGACGACGCGCGCGGCTTCGATTACGCGAGTCTCCCCGCGCTCAAGCCTGACCCCGCCGGGCGCGCACTCGTCGTCGGCAACCTTCCGTACAGCGTGGGCAAGCCGATCCTGCAGGCCCTGGTCGAGGCGGGCACCGCGGTAGACGAGATGGCGCTGATGCTCCAGAAGGAAGTTGCCGAGCGCGTGGCCGCTCCGCCCGGCGGCAAGACCTATGGCAGCCTCTCCGTGCTGACACAGATCGCCTGCGAGCCGTACCTGGCTTTCACGGTGCCACCAGGCGCCTTCAGGCCACCGCCCCAGGTGGACTCGGCCGTCCTCCACCTGCGCGCCCGCCGCGAGCCCCTCGTGCCCGCGACCGAGGCCGCGGGCTTCCGCGCCATGGTTCTCGCCGCGTTCAGCCAGCGCCGCAAGAGCCTCGCCAATTCCCTCGCCGCCGGGCTCGCCATGAGCGCGGAGCGCACCCGTGCCCTCTGCGAGTCGGCCGGCATCGATCCGGGCCGCCGCGCCGAGACCCTTTCCCTCGAGGAGTTCACGCGCCTCGGCCGGGGCCTCCTCTAGCCTGACCTCTGCACGAACACGCGCACCGCATCCTGGCATCCCCCTCACCCTGCCCTCTCCCCCTCCAGGGGCGAGGGATCAAAATAAATCCCGCTCTTCACCAGAATCTGTAGCGGGCCCTGTACTCATGCGGTCTGACGGAGACGGCGCGTCGCGGTGGCCTTCTGGACTTTGAGCAGCAGGTACTCGTAATCACGATAGCCCCGACCCCGCCGGAGCATCGCGCGGA
>WNGF01000374.1_pt1 | contig 68568 bp, 59 predicted proteins | sample 5400641 | NCBI WGS metagenome assembly WNGF01 (sample SAMN13153371, study PRJNA577476) | soil metagenome | isolation source: 80 cm soil or saprolite under grassland replicate 2 | place: USA:California | collected 2016-06-15
ACCACGAGGTCGGCGCGGCTGAGTGCCGAGAGCGGCTCGCGCAGCATCCCTCGGGGGAAGAGACGCTGGTTCCCCCAGGGCGCCCGGCCGTTGGCGACGAGGATCTCCAAGTCCTTGTGGAGCGTGCGGTGCTGGAAGCCGTCGTCCAGCACGATGGCCGTCGCGCCGCAGCGCTGGACGGCGGCCTGGCCGGCCTCGAAGCGGTTTTCCCCGACGACCACCGGAACGCCAGGCAGCCGCTCGGCAAGCAGGAGCGGCTCGTCGCCCGCTGCCCGGGGCCCGAGTCTCGTACCCTCGCGGTCGGCCACGACGCCGACGCCGCGGGTGTCGCGCCCATAGCCGCGGCTGACCACGGCCGGAACCGCGCCCAGCTCGCGCAGGCAGAGCGTGACCTCCTCCACCATGGGTGTCTTCCCGCTACCGCCCAGCGTGATATTGCCCACGGAGACGACGGGACATGGCAGCCGGCCGGTGCTGAGCACGCGCCAGCGATAGGCCCGCTCCCGTATCGCGAGCGCTGCTCGATAGCCCAGGCTCAAGACCGACAGCCCCGCCGTGACCACCGGGGTATCGGGCTTCTCCCAGTAGCGCCGGAGCAGGATCTCGGGGTCTCGGCGCGGCGTGATCATCCGCTCCCCCTCGAGTTGCCGCTCATCAGATAGCGCTCGATCAGCGACAGGGTTTCGCCAAGCGCGCCCTGGCGGGCAGCCACCGCCGCGAACGCCGCCTCCCCCATCTCGCGCCTCAGATCCGGGCTCTGCAGCAGCCGCTCGACTTCCCGGGCGAGCTCGAGAGCGTCCTTGACGACCACGGCCCCGCCCGCCGACCGGAGCAGCTCCGCGCTCTCCCTGAAATTGCCCGTGTGCGGGCCGAACAGGACCGGCTTCCGGCACTGAGCCGGCTCCAGCATATTGTGCCCGCCCGCCGGGACCAGGCTGCCGCCGACGAAGACCACGTCGGCGAGCCGGTACAGTAGGGCCAGCTCGCCAACGGTATCGAGGATGATCACCGCTTCGGCGTCCTCACCCCCGCCGAGCGCGGTGCGCCTGACCGCGCGGAAACCGCGGTCACGGACGAGCCGCTCCACCTCGCGCGAGCGCTCGGGATGACGCGGGGCCACGAGCAGGCCCAGGCGCGCGAAGCGCGGCTTGAGGCGCTGATAGGCATCGAGGACGGCCCCTTCCTCCCCTTGATGAGTGCTCCCCGCGATCCACAGCGGATGCCGCGAGGGCCCGCCCAGCAGCCGCTGCCACATCGGGTCGCCGTCGGGCGGCCCGGCGCGGAGATCGGCCTTGAGGTTCCCCGTGACGACCACGCGCTCCGGCGGCGCCCCCAGCGCGATGATCCGTCGCGCGTCCTCCTGGGATTGCATGGCGAACACCGACACGCGGTTCAGCATCCTCGCCACGAGGCCGCGGACGAGGAGATAGCGGCGGAAGGAGCGGTCGGAGATCCGGCCGTTGGCGACCATCGCGGGGATGCCTCGCGAGGCGAGAGCCCGGAAGAAGTTGGGCCACAGCTCCGTCTCGAGACCGACGAAGAAGCGCGGACGCACCGCATCCAGCGCCCGCCGCACGGGCCCGGGGAGGTCCACGGGGAAGTAACGGTGGGTCGCCAGGGGGCCGAGACGCTCGGTCACGATGCGCGCGCCCGTGGGCGTCACCGTGCTGACCACGATCGAGAGCTGTGGCCAGCGGCGACCGATGGCTTGCACGAGCGGCACGGCGGCGGCGGCCTCACCCACCGAGACCGCGTGAATCCAGCAGCGCGGCTCGGGCGGGAGCCCCGGTTCGAGCCGGCCCAAGCGCTGCGAGAAGCTCCGCTGGTACCGGCGAAAACCGAGCCTGCGGAAGGCGAGGACCGGGAGATAGGCGACGAGCAGCAGAGCCAGGGCCGCCGAATAGAGCGCGTACATCAGCCTCGCGCCTCCTCGTCCACCCGCCAGCTCAACGCGCGGAGCGCGGCCTCGACCTCTTTGCGCGCGTCCTCCTCCGCCGCGCGGTGGGCATGACCCGGCACGCGGATTGGATCGCCGAAGCGCAGCACGCAACGAGCAAACGGCTTCGGGATCCGGAACTCATCCCACGAATGAAGCCGCCACTCGGCGGAGGCGCCCACGGCCACAGGCACGATCGGAGCACCCGACAGGCGCGCCAGGACCACGACGCCCGCCTTGACCGTCTCGCGGGGCCCCCGGGGCCCGTCGGGCACGACGACTGCATCCCGCCCCTCCTCGAGCGCGCGGGCGAGCAGGCGCAGCGCCTCGGCCCCGGCGCGGCTCGAGGAGCCGCGCACGGCCTCCAGGCCGAAGCGTGCGACGAAGCGGGCGACCAGCTCGCCGTCCCGCGAGCGGCTGGCGAGGACGCGGGCGTGGCGCCATCCGTACAGATAGGGCAGCAGCAGGATGCGGCCGTGCCAGACGGCGTAGATGGCGGGCGTACCGGCGCGCCAGAGCGCGCCCACCGCGGCTTCCTCCCGGTGGATGCGGAGCGTGGGGCCCACGAGACGGACGCCCATGGCGCCGAGCGCGGGAGCCACGGCCAGTTTGAGCAACCCCGGCACCTTCATCGCGCGTCACCGAATCACGCCACGGGCGTCATGCCAAGCCTGCCGTCCGGAGGACGACCGCCGCGGCCCGGCGCCCTACGCCAGGCTCTCCCAGCCGCGCCCGCAGATCCTTGAAAGCGGCACGCTGGGCTGTCGCCGCCACCGGGTCGTCCAGAAGTCTCAAGGCCTCGGCGGCCAGCCGCTGACCCGTCACTTCGTCCTGGAGGATCTCCGGCACGATGGGGCGACCGGCCAGGATGTTCGGCAGGCTGATCCAGGACACCCGTGCAAGCAAGCGGACGACGCCCTCGGTGAGTCGCGACACTCGATAGCAGACGACCATGGGCGCGCCGAGCAGCGCGGCCTCGAGCGTGGCGGTCCCCGAGGCCGTGAGGACCACGTCGGCGGCTGCCATCACCTCGTAGGTCCGTCCCCTCAGCGCTTCCACCCGCGGCGCGTCGGCGTCCGCGGCCCGCAAGAGCTGGTCCACGGGGGCGCGGTCCACGGTGGGCGCCAACCCGAGGACGAAGCGCCGCGCCGCGCCGGCCGAGGCGAGCCGCCGCGCCGCCGTGAGCATCGCCGGCAGGAGCCGCTTCACCTCTTCCCGGCGGCTGCCGGGCAGGAGACCGACCACCGTCTCGCTCGGATCGAGCCCGAGCCGGCGACGCGCTTCATCGCGGCCGAGGTCGAGCGGAAGGACGTCGAGCAGCGGATGGCCCACGAACTCCGCCGGCACGCCCGCCCCCTCATACAGTTCCTGCTCGAAAGGGAGCACCGCCAGCACCCGACTCACGCGGCGCGCCATCTGCCGGATGCGGCCGCGCCGCCAGGCCCAGAGCTGAGGCGGGATGAAGTACAGCACCGGCACTCCGGCCCGGCGGGCCTGCCGGGCCAGCCTCAGGTTGAACTCAGGGAAGTCAATTACCACGAGGGCTCGAGGTCGCTCCGCGCGCAACCGCCCCGCCAGAGCGCGGTAGGCGCGATAGAGTCCCGGAATCCGGCCGAGGACCTCGCTGGCGCCGACCACGGCCTGGCCGGTTGGATCGGCGATCACCTCCATCCCGGCGGCGGCCATGCGCGAGCCTCCCATCCCGAAAAGCTTCACGCCAGGGCAGAGGTCCGTCAAGGCCAGGCAGAGAGTGCCGCCGTGGAGATCTCCAGACGCCTCACCTGCCGAGAGCATGATGGAGACGCGTTCAGAGCGGCTCATCGATGCTCACCACGGTGATCCCGGCGCCATCGGCCAGCCGAATGACCTCCTCGCGGTCCACGAGGAGCATCTTACCGCCTTCGATTCCGAGCGCGGTGGCGCCTCCCTCCGCCATGACCTCGAGGGTCGCGGGCCCCACCGTCGGGATGTCGAAGCGATAGTCCTGAGACGGGCCTACCGCCTTCACCACGACGCCGCCCGGCCCGGCCAGGCGGGCGCCGCGGCGAATCGTCTCGTCGGTGCCCTCGATGGCCTCCACGGCAACCGTGACCCCCAGCGATTGCACAACCGTCTGGCCGATGCCGAAGCTCGCCAGGTGCCGGGCAAGGCTCAAGCCATGGCGGATCTCGGTCCACTCCTCGGCCGTGGGGGGCCGGGTGGTGAGCACACCGGCGGTCACCATCCAGGGCGAGAGAAAGCGCCGCTGGTCCAGGACCTCGATGCCGAGCCCGCCGAGCGTCGCCACCACCCTCTCGGACAGGGCGCCGTCGGAGAGCCCCGCCTGCGCCAGGCTCCGCGCCGCATCGTCGACCGCCCGATCGCGGTGGGCGAAGACGCGATGCTTCCAGAACTTGCCCACGAACAGCGCGGCGGAGACATGGCGGGCGGTCAGCTCCTCCAGCACAGCCTGGACGTTGTCGATGCGCGAAGGGATCATCGCGTGGGAGTGCTCGGCGAGCCCGGGCGCCTCCTCGAAGGCAAAGGCCACCACGCGCCAGCCCTGACGCGCGGCTTCAGCGGCCGCCCGGCCGGGGAGCACCCCGGCGCCGGCCATCAGTCCGAGCGCACGCTCCACGGAAGATCGCGGCGATCAGGTGGCGGATCTCCAGCTTGAGCGGGTTGTCCTTGTGAACCAGGAGGTGCTCGACGAAGGACGCCTGGCGGTAGCGGATGGACTCTCGGTTCAGCGTGTACTCCTGGGCGGCTCGCCGGTGGATCTGGATGTCCTGGTGCGAGTAGTCGAGCACGATATAGGCGTCGGGCTGGGTGATGGCGAGCGTGCGGATCTTCTCCTCCGTGCTGCGGCTGGCGGTGATGGTCGCGATGGTTCCGCAGTCAAAGACGATCTGCACGTTGGCCACATCGGTGATGCGCGAGTGCACCGCGCATCCGACCGCGGTCATCTTCCGTGGCTCGCTGTCCACTAGACCCAGGACGATGTCGATGTCATGGATCATCAGGTCCATCACCACCGAGTCGTCCTGCACGCGCGGGACGAACGGCCCGAGGCGTCTCGACTCGATGAGAATGGGGCGTTCCACGATCTTGCGCAGCTCCTGGACGGCGCCGTTGAACCGCTCCACGTGGCCCACGTGGAGCACGCGGTTCTTCTGGCGCGCTACCCGGAATAGCTCCTTGGCCTCCTCCAGGCTGGGCGTCATCGGCTTCTCGACGAGCACATGGGCTCCGGAGTCGAGCAGATCTCGCGCCACGTCGAAGTGCTGGTCCGTCGGCACCGCGACGGTGGCGAAGTCCACCAGCCCGTAGAGCTCCCGGTGGCTGCGGAAGGCACGCACTCCGTATGGCGCGGCCACCCGTTCCGCCTTGGCGAAGTCGGTATCCACCACGCCCACCAGCTCCACGCCCCACAGCTCGGCCAGGGCCAGGGTATGGTACTGCCCCATGTGTCCGGCGCCGACGACGGCGCCGCGGATCCGGGGCTCGGCGGGAGCGGTGATGGGGTTCACGCCTCGCCTCCGCCCGGGGCGTCGGCCAGCCCGCCGGTCGGCGCCGCCACGATGCCGAGCCGAGAGGCCTCGACGAACTCCACCAGTCGCGCCACGAGCGGATGGTCGCCCAGCTCCGTCTTGATCCGCGCCAGGGCGCCGCCCGGAGCCAGCCCGGACCGATACAGCACGCGGAACGCCGCCTTGACCTGACGCCGTCCGCCCGCGTCCACGCCGCCGCGCCTCATGCCGATCACGTTCACCGCGCGAGCGGTGGCGGGCACGCCGTCCACCATGACGAACGGCGGCACATCCTGGACCACCTTGGAATAGCCGCCGACGTAGGCGTAGGTCCCGATGCGGGCGAACGGCTGCACGCCGGTGAGCCCTCCGACGGTGGCGCGATCCTCGACGGTGACGTGCCCCGACAAGCCGGCGTAGTTGATGATGATCACGTGGTCACCGATGACGCAGTCGTGGGCGATATGGCTACTGGCCATCACGAGGCAGTGATCGCCCACGCGCGTGTCCAGGCCCGCGCGGGTCGCGCGATGGATGGTGACATACTCGCGTATCACCGTGTCGTCGCCGATCCGGACGCCCACCGGAACACCGTCCCGGTACTTGAGGTCTTGCGGCGCGCCGCCGATGATGGCGCCGTGCCCGATCCGGCAGCGGGCGCCGATGGTGACGCGCCCCTCGAGCACGACGTGGGCGCCGATCTCGCTGCCCTCGCCGATTCGCGCGTCCGGTCCGATGATGGAGTAGGGCGCGACGCTGACTCCCGAGGCCAGCTCGGCACGCGGGTCGACCACAGTCGTCGGGTGGATCATGGGGTGCTATTTCTTGGTCTTCTTCGTCTCGTCGTCGTAGGCGCGGATGATGTCGTCGGTCAGGTCGGCGTCGGCCGAGGCGTACAGCACCGACGAGCGCTGCCGCTCGAGGACGATGGTGTAGCCCTTCTCTTTGCCCACCTTCTGGACGAGGCCGCTGACGTCCTGGAGGACCTTGCTCAGCATGGCTTCCTCTTTTTTCTGCAGCGTGCCCTGCAGGTCGTCCACGAGCCGCCGGGCGTCGCGCACCTTCCGCTCCAGGAGCTCCTGCTTCTCGCGTCGCGCGTCGGTGGACAGAAGCTGCCCCTTCTTCTCCAGCTCGTCGCGTATCTTTTCCAGCTCGGCCCGCTCGGCATCCACCTGCTTCTGCATGGCCGCCTTTTCCTTCTCCAGCTGTTCCCGGGCCGCCATCCCCGCCGCCGAGCGCGCCAGGACACGCTGGATGTCCACGAAGCCGACACGGGTGCCGTTCGCGGTCTGGGCCGAGAGCGCCGTCGCTCCAAGCCACATCCCCGCCACGAGCCCCACCATGAGCAGCGTCACCATCAGCACGAGCCGTATCCGCCTCATCGTGCTCTACCCCTCTTCGCGCATCTGATGGATCTCCGTTCGAGCGCCGGCTTGGCCGGCGCCATCCTGTTCTGGGGGAGGTCTGGGAGGGGGCCGTCGAGGCCCCCTCCGACCTAGAATGCCGACCCCACCGAGAAGTGGAAGTTCCCGAACTTCTCGCCCCGCCCCCGGTTCAGGTTCACGCCGTAGTCCACGCGGATCGGTCCAAAGGGCGACACCCAGCGAAAGCCTATCCCGCCGGCGTAATGCAGGTCGGTGATGTCGAACTTCTGCCCGGCCGCAATGTCCGGCCCCCACACGTTCCCCACGTCGACGAACGCCGCCGCCCGGATGCCGAAGAAGAGCGGGACGGTGTACTCGATGTTTCCGATCAGCTCGATGTTGCCGCCGATCCGCGTCCCGCTGGAGTCCTTCGGCGACACCTCCTGCGCCTTGAAGCTCCGGATGGAGTTGGGGCCACCGAGGAAGAAGCGCTCGAAGAGCGGGACCGACTCAGTGCCCCAGCCGAACGAGTAGCCGGTCATGAGGCGCACGCCGATCACGTGGTCCCACCAGGCCGGATGGAAGTACGAGGTCGCCGCCACCGTCCTGATCCACTGCTCGCCGAACCCGACCCCGGCGAAGTCCACCCCGATCGAGGAACTGCTCCCGCGGGTCGCCTCGAAGGCGCTGTCCCTGGTGTCCCGCGAGACCCCAAAGCCGACGAGGGACGTGAGGTGGGTGCCCTTCTGGTCGATGAGGTTGGTGCTGGCGGTGTCGGCGACGTCGCTGATCCTGTCCTCGCTGACCCGGTAGAGGGTGTTCCAGCGCGAGTAGTCCCCGATGGGATAGGCGAACCGGATGTCGCCGCCGAGGGAGTTGACGGTGTAATCCGTGAAGATTCGCCGATTGTTGAACAGGTCGAAGCCCGCCGCCAGCGGCCGGTCGAACAGCCAGGGCTCCGTGAAGCCCACCGTGCCCAACTGGGCGTTCGCGCCGCCGCGCAGCCGGATGAACACCTCCCAGCCGCGGCCGAGGAAGTTTCGCTGGGAGAGGTCCACCGTTCCGAGCAGGCCGTCTTGGGAGCTGTAACCACCGCCGATGGAGAAGAGGCCCGTCGGCTTCTCGGTCACGTCGATGTTGACGACGATCTTGTCCTTGGCGGAGCCGGGGACGGTGGCGGCGTTGACCTTCTCGAAATAGTTCAGGTTCGTGAGCTTCTGCTTCGCGCGGGCGAGCTTCTGGGACGTGAACACATCGCCCTCGGCCATGGGAATCTCGCGGCGCAGGATCTTCTCCTCGCTGCGCGTATTACCCGAGATGTTGATGCGCTCGACGAACACCTCGGGTCCCTCGCTGATCTCGAAGGTGATGTTGATCTTGCGGTTCGGCAGGTCCTGGACGACGCCCGGGTTGACGTCGACGGAGGCCCGGCCGATGGTGCTGTACACGTCGGTGATCTCCTTGACGCTCTCCCGCAGCTTGGATCGGGAGAACACATCGTCCGGCTTGAGCTGGATCCGCCGCCGGATCTCCTCCACGGGCAGCACCCTGGTGCCGGTGACATCCACGCCGCCGACCCGGAACTGCGGGCCCTCGACCACGACGATCCGGATGGTAGCACGCGCCTTGATCCGGTCGACCTGGATATCGGATGATTCCACGCGAGCCTGGACGTAGCCGTGGTCGTTGTAGAGCTGCACGATGCGGTCGACGTCCTCGTCCAGCTTCTGGCGCTGGACGGTGCCCCGCAGGATGATGTACTCCCGCTCCTGGGTCGCCATGACTTCCTTGATCTGCTTCGGCGTCAGGCCGCGGGCACCCTCGATCACGATCCGGTCGATGTTGATCTTGCGGCCCTCGGTGATCCGGTAGGTGACGCTCACGTCGCCGTCGGGGAGCTTCTGCACGTCGGGGGTGACGGCGACCTCGAAGTAGCCCTCCTGCTCGTAGTGTTCCTTGAGCTTCTCCGCCGCGCGGTTCACGTCCACGGGGTTATAGACACCGCCGAGCTTGAGGTCGATCTTCTCCAGGAGGGACGCGGAGTCGAACTTCTTGTTGCCGGCGAAGACGACGTCGCGGACGAAGGGCCGCTCGACGACCACGAACAGCAGCTTCACACCCCCCTCGAAGTCTTCCACCTTGAGCTGCACGTCGTCGAAGAACCCAAGGGCGAAGATGTTCCGGATGTCCTCGGCCAGGCGCGTGGGAACGAACGGGGTACCGATCTTGGCGGCGACACGGCCGAGAATGACCGCCTCCTGGACCCGTCGATTCCCCTGGACGGCGATGTCCTTGATGATGATCTGCCGGGGCTGGCTTTCGGGAGGGGTCTGCGCTGAGCCCGCCCCGGCTCCCGCCAGGAGGAGGGCAAAAAAAATGGAGAGAAAAGTTCCCCCCCGCACGTCCCTCAAGGAAGCTGACCCGTGCGCCTTCGCCTAGTGAACTCGGAGGGGGGGCCCGCCCCCCTTCCGAAGCCTCCCCCCGGAGACCGGTTGGGCCGGCAAAGCCGGCGCTCGAACATCGAGCAGATCATCGCGCAACGAGCGGATCATCGCGCAAGGTCTCCTCCGGGACAGGCTCCTAGTGTTCCGCCAGTGCCAGCGGCGGCTCCGCGAGCTGGATCTCCCTGAAGACGAAGTTCTCTCCGTCCGCGTCCACCTCGATACGGGCACCTTCGGAGAACTGCCCGCGAACGATGGCCTCAGCCAGGGGGTCTTCCACGTGCTTCTGGATGGTCCGGCGCAGCTGCCGGGCTCCGTAGGTCGTGTCGAAGCCCTTGCGGACCAGAAGCTCCAGCGCGCTCTCGGTGGGCTCCAGCCGGAGGCCCTTGTCGGAGAGCTGCTGGTTGATCCGGCCGACCATCAGCCGCACGATGGCCGTGATATCGTCCATGGAGAGCGCGTGGAAGACGATGATGTCGTCGACCCGGTTGATGAACTCCGGGCGGAACGCGCGCCGCAGTTCCTCGAGGACGCGCTCCTTCATGCGGTCATGGCTCGTGTCCTCGCCCTCGGCCAGGAAGCCCGGCGCCGTGCGCTTGCCGATGAAGCTCGTGCCCAGGTTGGAGGTCATGATCAGGATGGCGTTCTTGAAGTCCACCACGTGTCCGACGGAGTCGGTCAGGCGGCCGTCGTCCAGCACCTGGAGCAGCATGTTGAACACGTCCGGGTGGGCCTTCTCGATCTCGTCGAAGAGCACCACCGAATACGGGCGCCGCCGCACCTTCTCGGTGAGGTAACCGCCCTCATCATAGCCCACGTAGCCCGGAGGCGCCCCGAGCAGTCGCGACACGGAGAACTTCTCCATGTACTCCGACATGTCCACCCGGATCAGCGCGTTCTCGTCGCCGAAGAGATACTCGGCGAGGGCGCGCGCCAGCTCGGTCTTGCCCACGCCGGTGGGCCCGAGGAAGATGAACGACCCCACGGGCCGGCGCGTGTCCTTCAGCCCCGCGCGGGAGCGCCGGATCGCCCGGGAGACGGCGGCCACCGCGTCCCGCTGCCCGACGATGCGCCCGTGCAGCGCCTCCTCCATCCGCGCCAGCTTGGCCGACTCCTTCTCCTCGAGCTTGGACAGCGGGATGCCCGTCCAGCGGGAGACGATGTACTCCACGTCTTCCTCGCCCACGGTCTGCGGGCCCTTGGCCTTGCGCTTGTCCCACTCCCGCTTCATCTCCTCGTCGCGGCCCCGGAGGAGCTTCTCTTTCTCGCGGAGCGACGCCGCCTTCTCGAACTCCTGAGCCTCGAGATACATGTCCTTCTCGCGGACCACCCGCTCCACTTCCTTGCCCAGCTCCTTGATCTCGGGCGGCGGCATGAGGGCCATGAGCCGGGTCCGGGAGGACGCCTCGTCGATCACGTCGATGGCCTTGTCGGGAAGCTGCCGGTCGGTGATATAGCGGTCCGCCAGCTTGACGGCCGCGTCGATGGCCTCGTCGGTGATCTTCACGCGATGATGCGCCTCGTACTTGTGCCGGAGCCCCCTGATGATCTCCACCGACTCCGCCACCGACGGCGCGCGCACGATGACCGGCTGGAACCGCCGCTCGAGCGCCCCGTCCTTCTCGATGTACTTCCGGTACTCGTCCAGCGTGGTGGCCCCGATGGTCTGGATCTCGCCCCGGGAGAGCGCGGGCTTGAGCATGTTGGAGGCGTCGATGGCCCCCTCCGCCGCGCCCGCGCCGATCAACGTGTGGAGCTCATCCAGGAACAGCACCACGTTCTCCGACTGGCGGATCTCCTTCATCACCGCCTTGAGCCGCTCCTCGAACTGACCGCGGTACTTTGTTCCCGCCACGAGGGCGCCCAGGTCGAGCTGCAGGAGGCGTTTCTGGGCCAGCACGTCCGGGACCTCGTGGCCCACGATGCGCTGGGCCAGCCCCTCGACGATCGCCGTCTTCCCCACGCCGGGCTCGCCGATGAGCACGGGGTTGTTCTTGGTGCGCCGGGCCAGGATCTGGATGACCCGCTCGATCTCCGTCTCGCGGCCGATCACGGGGTCGAGCTTGTTCTCGCGCGCCAGCTGGGTGAGATCGCGGGCGAACTCGTCCAGCACGGGTGTCTGGGAGCGCTTCTTCGGCCGCGGGTAGTACTGATCACCCAGCAGCGCCAGCGTCTCCTGCCTGACCTCGTCCAGCCGCCCGCCGAGCGACTCCAGGATCTTCGCGGCGATGGACTGTCCTTCCTTCATGAGGCCCAGCAGGAGATGCTCGGTGCCGATATAGTTGTGCCCGAGCTGGCGGGCTTCCTCGATGCTGAGCTCGAGCACGCGCTTGGCCTGGGGGGTGAACGGGACCTCGCCGAAGGTCAAGGTCTTGGGGAAGCCCGCCAGCGCCCGCTCAACCTCGGTCTTGACCGTCTCGAGCTTGAGCCCGAGCCGCTGCAGCACCGCAGTGGCGATCCCCTCGCCATCCCGGATGAGGCCGAGCAGGATATGCTCGGTGCCCACGAAATCGTGGCGGAAGCGCCCTGCTTCCTCTCTGGCCAGGATGATGACCCGACGCGCCCGTTCAGTGAATCGCTCGAACACTTGTCTACCTCGCTCTAGAAAGAAGTGGTCAGTGCAGATGACCCCTAAACCCGCTTTGAGTATAACTCCCCTGGAAGAGCCGTCCTAGGGTTTTCTTCGCCCGAGACCCGCCCGTGGAGTCTAAGCGCTTGAAAGAGCGGCTCTAGCCCGAGAACCCTCGCCCAGCGGAGCGATTTCCGCCGGCCGCTCCCGCTGCAACCACCCGCCGCGTGACCGCTCAAGGCCATGGCACCGCGCGGCCGTCCACGAGCTGGTAGCCGCGGTCGGCCTTTCTGGCGAGTTCATGGTTATGGGTCGCGACCACGAAGGCCACGCGCAGCGAAGCCTGCAGTTGAACAAACAGGTCCCAGATGACCTCGCTCGTCTTGGGATCCAGGTTGCCGGTCGGCTCATCGGCCAGGATGACCCGCGGGTGGCCGACGAGCGCGCGCGCGATGGCGACGCGCTGCTGCTCGCCCCCGGAAAGCTCGCCCGGCCGGTGGCTCATGCGGTCTGCGAGCCCCACCTCCTGGAGCGCGGCGGCCGCGCGCTCGCCGGCCTCGGCGGCGGGCAGCCGCTGAAGCAGCGCGGGAAGCATGGCGTTCTCGAGCGCGCTCATCTCGCCCAGGAGGTTGTAGAACTGGAAGACGAAGCCGACCTCGCCGCGCCGCAACCTGGCAAGCCCCGCCTCGGACCGGGCGAACACATCCTCTCCCGCGAAGAGCACGCGCCCGCCGGTCGGCCGGTCAAGCGTGCCGAGCACGTGCAGCAAGGTGGACTTCCCCACGCCGGAGGCCCCGATCACGGCCACGCTCTCCCCCGCGTTCACCGTGAGCGTCACTCCCCGGAGGACCCGGACGACCTCGGGGCCGAGCCGATATTCCTTCTCGAGATCTTCGGTCGCGAGGAGAGGCTCACTCATAGCGGAGCACCTCAACGGGGTCCAGCCGGGCGGCGCGGCGCGCCGGGGACAAGGTCGCGAGGAACGAGATCACCAGGGTGGCGCCGACGACCATGGCGAAGTCGGCCCCGGTGAGCTTCATGGGCAGATAGCTGATCTGATACACGTCGCCCGAGAGCCGGATGATCTGGTAGGTGTTCTGCACCCAGATGAGCAAGAGGCCGAAGGCGCTTCCCGCCACCGTCCCGACGACGCCGATCAGCATGCCCGCCACGAGGAAGATGGCACCGATGGAGGACGCGCTCGCCCCCATGGCCTTGAGGATGCCGATCTCCTTGCGCTTCTCCGCGACCAGCAGCACCAGGTGGCCGATGATGGCGAAGGCCGCCACCAGCACGATGATGGTGACGATCACAAAGAGCGCGAGCTTCTCCAGCTGGAGCGCGGCGAAGAGGTTCCGGTTCATGTCCATCCAGTCGCGGACCCAGTAGCTGCCGTCGAGGGTCCCCGCCAGGCGCCGGGCGATGGCCCTCGCCTGGAACGGGTCGACGAGCTTCAGCTCGACGCCCGTGACGCGGTCGCCGAGCCCTGCGAACTCCTGCGCCGCGCGCAGCGAGGTGTACGCGAGGGAGGAGTCATACTCGTACATGCCGACTTCCACGAGCCCCGCGACCTCGAAGCGCCGCATCTTGGGGACCAGCCCGACGGCCGTCATCGCGCCCTGGGGCGAGATCACCGTCACGTGGTCCCCCGGCACGGCGCCCAGGCTCCGGGCCAGTTCCCGCCCGAGCAGGATCGCCGGTTCGCCCTCGGCGCGGAGCAAGGGCTCCAGGCCGCCGAGCTTGACCTGGGCCGCCAGCTCCGCGCGCACGGCGAGCGAGTTCAGGTCCACGCCGCGCAGCAGCCCGCCCGTGGCCCCGCCGCCACGCACCGTAAACAACCCCTGCTGCAGCACGAACGGGGTTGCCGACTTCACCCCCTGGATCGGCGCGACGCGCGCCGCCAGCGCGGCGGCATCGGTCACGCCCCGGCCTCCCGTCTCGACGATGAGGACATGGGGGTTGGCCGCGATGATCTTCTCCCTGATCCCGTCCTGAAAACCGGTCATCACTGCGAGCACCACGATGAGGGCGCTGACGCCGAGGAACACGCCCCCCACCCCGATCCAAACGAAGAGGGAGAGGTTGGCGCGGTGGCCGCGGGCGCGGAGATAGCGGAGCCCGAGCAGTACCTCGAAGGGCAGGGCGCGGCCGCCTGCTGTCATGGAAGAACACTCCTCCGTTGCGTCGGCTCGAGTCTGGGCAACTCGGGCTCCTCGGACTCGCCCTCGGGGCCGCGGCCCCGCTCGGGTCTCAGGAGCGGAAAGAGGATCACGTCCCGGATCGACGGCCGATCCGTGAACAGCATGACGAGGCGGTCGATGCCGATCCCCTCGCCCGCCGTGGGCGGCATGCCATACTCCAGCGCGCGGACGAAGTCCTCGTCCATGCAGTGCGCTTCCTCGTCGCCGCCCGCCCGCAGGGCGGCCTGCTGCTCGAAGCGGCGGCGCTGCTCGATGGGGTCGTTCAGCTCGGAGTACGCATTGGCCAGCTCGCGCCGGCAGACATAGAGCTCGAAGCGGTCCACGAGGCGCGGGTTGTCGCGCTTCTGCTTGGACAGCGGGGAGAGCTCGATGGGGAAGTCGGTAATGAACGTGGGCTGCCAAAGGGTCGGCTCGACGAGGGTGTCGAAGATGTCCTTCCAGAGACCGACACGGTCGAGGGCGGGCTTGCCCCGCAGATGGAAGCTCCTGAGCGCCTGCCGCTCCCGGGCCCCCGCCATCAGGGTGTCGGTGTCCGTGTCCGGCGTGATCGGCTGCGCGAGCGCGTTCGAAAGCGCGTCGAAGAACGGCAGCCGCTCCCACGGCCCCTTGAAGCTGACCGTCTCGCCCTGGTAGGTCAGCTCGTCGCGCCCCAGGAGCGTCTGGGCGAGGTACGCGAACAGTTTCTCGGTCAGCTCCATCAGATCGTTGTAGTCGGCATAAGCCTGATAAAACTCCAGCATGGTGAACTCGGGGTTGTGCTGGGTCGAGATGCCCTCGTTCCGGAAGCTGCGGTTGATCTCGTACACGCGCTCGAGGCCGCCCGCGACGAGCCGCTTGAGGTAGAGCTCGGGGGCGACGCGGAGGTAGAGCGGCATGCCCAGCGCATTGTGGTGGGTCTGGAACGGCCGGGCGATGGCGCCGCCGGGGATGGGCTGCATCATCGGCGTCTCGACCTCGAGGAAGCCGCGCGCGTCGAGGAACGCCCGCAGCGCCGCGATGAGCCGGCTCCGCAGCGCGAAGATCTCGCGCACCTGGGGATTGACCACGAGGTCCACGTAGCGCTGGCGGTATCGCGTCTCGACGTCCTTCAGCCCGTGCCACTTCTCTGGCAACGGGCGCAGCGACTTGGCGAGGAACTCGAAGTGCTTGACCGCCACCGACAGCGCTCCCGTGCGGGTCCGGAACAGCTCGCCCGTCACGCCGATGAAGTCGCCCACGTCGAGGTCCGTGAAGGCGGCGTACTGCTCGCCGAGTCCGTCGGCGCGGGCGTAGAGCTGGATCTGGCCCGACTGATCCCGAAGGTCGGCGAAGCAGCTCCTGCCGTGATCGCGGAGCCCCATGACCCGGCCCGCCAGCGACACGGGGCCCGCGCTCTTGAGGTCGTCCTCAGCCGCCGTCCTGAAGCGGCTCTCGAGCGCCGCGCTCCAGTGCATCACCGGGAAGCGGCCGCCGAACGGCTCGACCCCGCGGGCGCGCCAGGCTTCGAGCTTCTCCCGGCGGCGGCGGATCAGCTCGTTGGCGTCGGGCGGAGGCCCGCCGGATAGAGGCGGCGTGCTCATGTGTTAGCGTCCTGTCCCAGAAGCTCGTGGACAAAGCGCCGGGCGGGGCGGGGGGCCCCTCCGCGGAACACGCTGAGTCGCAACCCGCACCGGGCACTCGTATGGAGCCACGAGAGTGAGGCTGGGGCCTCCGGCAACGCGCAGAAGCCACGGTTCCGCGGAGGGGCCCCCCGCCCCGCCCGGCGTCGCGAGTCAACGGATTTCTGGGACACCACGCTAGGCCCCGGACCGGGCGCCGGTGAGATACGCCTGGATGAACGGGTCGAGCCCGCCGTCCATGACAGCATCCACGTTGCCCACCTCGAGCCCAGTGCGGTGGTCCTTGATGATCTGGTAGGGGTGGAACGTGTAGGTGCGGATCTGGCTGCCGAACGCGATCTCCTTCTTCTCTCCCGTCAGTTCGGCCAGCTCTTCCCTTTGCTTCTTCTCGTAGAGCTGATAGAGGCGGGCCCGGAGAATGCGCATGGCCGTATCCCGGTTTCGGAGCTGCGAGCGCTCGTTCTGGCAGGAGACGACGATGCCGGTGGGCAGGTGGGTGATGCGCACCGCGGAGTCGGCGGTGTTCACGCCCTGACCGCCGGGCCCGGACGAGCGGTACACGTCCACGCGGATCTCCTCGTCCTTGACCACCACTTCCACGTCCTCGACCTCGGGGATGACCGCCACCGAGGCGAACGAGGTATGCCGCCGCCGGGAGGCGTCGAACGGGGAAATGCGGATGAGGCGGTGCACGCCGGCCTCACTCTTGAGATAACCGTAGGCGTATTCGCCGGTAACCTCGATGGTGGCGGACTTGATGCCCGCCTCCTCCCCCGCTAGGAGGTCCACCACCTCGGCCTTGAAGCCGGCACGCTCCGCCCAGCGCAGGTACATGCGCGTGAGCATCTGCGCCCAGTCCTGCGACTCGGTGCCCCCAGCGCCCGGGTGGATGGACAGAATGGCGTTCTTGCGGTCTTGCGGACCCGACAGGATGACCTTCAGCTCGAACGCTTCCAACGCGCGTCGGGCGGCCTGGAGGCGCTCGTGGATCTCCCCCGTCATGCTCTCGTCGCCGGCCTCGGTAGCCATCTCCCACAGCAGCCGCGCCTCCTCGGCCTGGCGCACGAGATCCTTGAGGGTCCCCAGCGTGCGCGCCAGCTCGGCACGCTCCTGGACCAGCACCTGGGCCTTGCGGCTGTCTTCCCAGAAGCTCGCCTTTGCCATCTCGCCGTCGATGGCAGCCAGCCGTGCCTCTTTCCCCGCCAAGTCAAAGATGGCCTCGGAGGTCGTCCAGCCGTTTCTCCAGTTCCGCCAGGTCGCGCTTCAGATCCCCGAGCATGCCGCGAGAGACCCCCGAAAGAGTGCGAAGCCCAGGACGGCCGCCCCGAGGCCGAGACAGCTGTAGGCCAACCAGTCGCCCAGACGCGTGTAGAGCGTCGTGCGGGCTCGGAGCACGACGCGGTGATGCAAGAGCCCGCGCTCGAAGAGGGGCAAAAACCCGCTCACCCGCCCAGAGGGCTCAACGAAAGTGGAGATGCCGGTGTTCGCCGCCCGGGCGATGGCCACCCGGTGCTCGACGGCGCGGAACGGTAGCATACCCAGGTGTTGCCAGGGCCCGCTCGTCCGGCCGAACCACGCATCGTTCGTGATGTTCACCATGAAGCTGGCGCCGCCCGCCACAAGGCCCCGGAACAGCTCTGGGAAGATGATCTCGTAACAGATCACCGTCCCGAACGGCGCTCCCGGAAGCGGGAAGATCGTCTCGGTCTTGCCCGCGGCGAAGTCGGAGATGAATTCCGCCCAGCTCCGAACGAAGCCGATCAGCCACCCGAGGGGTACATACTCGCCGAACGGCACTAGGTGGATCTTATCATACTTGGCCCTAATGCCTTGTTCGGTCAGGAGAAATGCGCTGTTGAGAAACTTCCCGCGGGGCCCCTCCTCCCGGTCGATGGAGCCGATCAGGAGCGGCGTCCCGAGCACCCCTGACAGGGCCGTGAGGCGGGCCAAGAGTGGCGCGTCACCCCGCAGGAAGATGGCCGCCGCGGTCTCGGGCCAGACGATCAGCGCCGGGCGGGAGCGGGCGGCATCGCGCGTCAGCCGCTCGTGGATGGCCATGACCTCGGCGTGATGGACCGGATCCCACTTGATGGTCTGCTCGATGGAGGGCTGAATCACCGCCACTCCCACGGATTCCGGATGCTCACCAGTCGCCCCGTTCTCTCCCCCGAGCACGCTCAAGCCAAACCCGAGCGAGCAGAGCAGCAGGGCCGTCGCGACCAGCGTACCCGGCAGGGCGCGGCGCCAGCCCAGCCCCACTACCGCCGCCAGCGCGGCATTGAGCGCGATCATGAGGAAGGATACGCCGTAGACGCCGGCGAGCTCGGCGACCTGGATCACCGGTAGCACCCCGTGCTGGGAATAGCCCATGAGCCCCCACGGGAAGCCGCCCATGAGATGGCCGCGGATCCACTCGCCGGCCACCCACAGGAGGGGCGTCATGGCGAGCGCCCATCCCGCCCCGATCCGGGGCCGGAGCCAGGCTACCGCTGCCGCAACGGCGCCGGTGTAGAGACCGCAATACGCCGCCAGGAGAGCGATGGGCAGCCAGCCCAGGGGCCACGGGATGGCGCTGTAGGAGAGGAACGTGTAATCGAGCCAGCGCAGCAGGACGACGAAGAAGACGGTGCCGGCGAGCCAGCCATCGGCGAGGGCGCCGCGAGGTGAGCGCGCGAGGGCGCAGCAGAGAGCCGGCGCGAGCCACACCCAGGGGAAGAGCCACCAGTCGGTCCGCGGGAAGCCGAGCGCGCCGAGCGCGCCCGCGACGACGAGCAGCGAGACGCGCAGGCGGATCTGGGAGAGGACTTCCAGGCGATCAGACGCCATGGGCGAGACGATCCGCCAGCAGTCTGGGCAGGCCGGCGGCGATGATCTTCTCCGCGGCCCTCTGGTGGTCGTAGGCGACTCGCCGGATGGTGATCGTCCGCTCGTCCCGGTCCCAGATGGCATAGGCGGCGCGCGGGTCGCGGTCTCGCGGCTGCCCCACACTGCCCGCGTTGACGATGTAGCGCCGTCCGTCTTCCATCCTCAGCTTCGCCTGTGGTGAAGCGAGGCGTCCCGCGTACTCCGGACCGGTCGAACCGAGCGACCAAACACCGGGGCGGTGGGAGTGGCCGACGAAGCAGAGCCGCGTGTCGAAGTGGGCGAAGACCGCGAAGCCGTCCTCGGCCGAGATCAGGTAGTCCCATTCGTCGGGATGGCGGGGGCTCGCGTGAACCAGCGTCGCCTCCTCGATGGTCGTCTTGAGGGGCAGGCTCTCGAGGTAGCGGCTGTGATCGTCGTCCAGGCGTTCCCGTGTCCAGAGCGCCGCCGCGCTTGCCGCGGGGTTGAACCAGTCGAGGTCCATGAGACCGAGGGCTCCGTACTCATGGTTCCCGGCTACGACCGCCACCGCCTGGGCCCCCACCCGCTCCACGCAGGCCACCGGGTCGGCGCCGTAACCGACCAGATCACCCAGGCAGAGCAGGGCGTTCGCGCCCAGATCGGCCGCGTCGCCGAGCACGGCCGTCAGCGCCTCGAGATTGCCGTGGACGTCCGACAGTATCGCGTACCGGATGGTCGGAACCTACGAAACTCGCCGGAGGGCTTCGCCCTTCCGAAGCCTCCGCCCAGGAATCGCTTGCGCCGGCAAAGCCGGCGCTCGAACGTCGATCACCTCGCCCAAGCCCTTGGCCGACAGGGTGCTAGGTGGGAGGGTGGAGCTCTTTGTGGATACGGTCGAGAATCCCGTTGATGAAGCGGCCGGACTCCTGGGTGCTGAACTTCTTCGCGATCTCGAGGGCTTCGTTGATGGCCACCTTGGGCGGTACGTCCGCCATCCAGAGCAGCTCGAAGACGCCCTGCCTCAGGATGTTCCGGTCCACCACCGCCATGCGGTCCAGCTCCCAGTTCAGGGCGTACTGGGAGATGATCTCGTCGATCTTCGGCTCGTGGAGCTTGGCACCTCGAATCAGGATCTCGGCGAACTCCCGCACCTCCCGGTCCACGGGATGCCGCGTCCAGAACTCCGGCAGATGGGGCTCCGGGTTGCCTTCGCCCTGGACGTCGAGCTGATAGAGCAGCTGGAGCCCGACTTCACGTGCCTTTCGTCGCTTGCCCATACTCCTCTCGGAGGGGACTAGCTTCTCCGCTCCCGCCGGCTCCCGTGCTGCCCCGGACCGCGGGGCTTCTGTCCCGGCCTCGCGCGCATGGTACGCAGCCACTCGGCCATCTCCAGCGTGGCGAGCGCCGCCTCTTCGCCGCGGTTGCCTACCGCGCCGCCGGCGCGCGCCCACGCCTGCTCCGGGCTGAGCGCGGTGACGACGCCGAAGCTGATCGGCACCCCGGTGTCGAGCGCGGCCCGGCCGATGCCCTGCGCCACCGTGCTCGCCAGGTACTCGAAGTGCGGCGTCTCGCCCTTGATCACCACGCCGACGCAGACGATGCCCGCGTAGCGCCCAGTCCGCGCCAGCGCGAGGGCGGCCTGCGGAAGCTCGAAAGACCCGGGCACCCGGTGGACCTCCACCGCGTCACCGGCGACGCCGTGGGTTGCGAAGGCCGCCAGCGCGCCGTCCAGGAGCTTCTCGGCGATCGCCTCGTTGAAGCGCGCGGCCACCACGGCGAAGCGCTCGCGGCCAACGATCGGCTTGATGGCGGTCCCGGGCGCCCGTCCAGCCATGTCCGTCTCGTCTTCGCTAGCAGGCTGCTGAAAAAGGCCCATCTGCGGCGTTGGCGCCCTCGGCCGCACGTTCAACGTACGGGGAGTACGCCTCGCGTGCGGCCGTCGGGCGCCGCCTTGCATCTGGACCTTTTTGAGCAGCCTGCGAGTTTTTCCGCATCCTGCTAGTCGGGGAACGAGGAGAAGATATGACCGAGCTTGTCCCGCTTGGTCGTCAGATAGCGCCGATTGGCATCCGTGGCAGGGACCTCCAGCGGTACGCGCTCCACCACGCGCAGGCCATAGCCCTCGATGCCGACGATCTTCTTCGGGTTGTTGGTCAGGATCCTCAAGTTCTTCACGCCCAAGTCCACCAGGATCTGGGCCCCGATGCCGTAGTGGCGAAGGTCCGCGCGGAAGCCGAGGGCGTGATTGGCCTCTACGGTGTCTTTGCCGTGGTCCTGCAGCTCGTAGGCCCTGAGCTTGTTCAAGAGCCCGATGCCGCGGCCCTCCTGGCGCATGTAGACGAAGATGCCCCGGCCCTCGCGCCGGATGATGGCCAGCGCCTTGTGCAGCTGGGACCCACAGTCGCAGCGATGGGAGCCGAAGACATCCCCGGTCAGGCACTCGGAGTGCACGCGCACGAGCGTCGGCGCATCGCCGGCGACCTCGCCAAGGACCAGCGCGAGGGGGACGCGGTCATCCACCGTCGTCTCGTAGGCGATGACGGAGAAGTCGCCGTACTCCGTGGGCAGGTGCGTCGTGGCCGCGCGCCGCACGAGCTTCTCCTTCTGGATCCGGTACTCGATGAGGTCCTTGATCGTGATGACCGCGAGGCTGTGCGCCCGCGCCAGGGCCATCAGCTCGGCCACCCGCGCCATTCCCCCGTCCTCGTCCAGCACCTCGCAGATGACGCCTGCGGGCGAGCATCCCGCGAGCCGCGCCAGGTCGACGGCCGCCTCCGTATGGCCGGCGCGACGGAGCACGCCGCCGGGCATCGCGCGCAGCGGGAAGATGTGGCCCGGCCGGGTGAGGTCTTCCGGACGCGTGGCCGGATCCACGAGGGTGCGGATCGTGACGGCGCGGTCGTAGGCGGACGTGCCCGTGGTCACGCCGCGCCGGGCGTCCACGCTCACGGTGAAGGCCGTACCCAGCGGCGCCGTGTTGTCCGAGACCATCATGGAGATCTGCAGCTCATCGAGGCGGTCGCCCATCATGGGCATGCAGATCAGCCCGCGGCCGTATTTCGCCATGAAGTTCACGGCCTCCGGGTTGACCTTGTCGGCGGCCATGACAAGATCGCCCTCGTTCTCCCGGTCCTCGTCGTCCACCACGACCAGGATCCGGCCGGCGCGGATCTCCTCCACCCCCTCCTCGATGGTCGCGAACTCCCGCGCGCTCTCCCGGCTCACCGCCGCTCATCTCCTCGCCGCAGCAGGCGCTGCACGTATTTCCCGATCATGTCCATCTCTAAGTTTACCCGCTTGCCGGCCTTGAGTCCTCCGAGGGTAGTCTCGGCGAGCGTGTGCGGGATCAGCATGATCTCGAACGCGCGCCCATCGAGGGCCGCCACCGTGAGGCTCACGCCGTCCACGGCGACCGAGCCCTGCGGGATTAGGAGCGCAGCCAGCGCCTCATCCGGGCACTCCAGCCTGAGCCGCGCCGTCGCTGCGTCCCGCGTTAACTCCGTGACGACCCCGACGCCGTCCACATGCCCCTGCACCAGATGGCCGCCGACGAGGGCGCCCAACCGCAGGGGACGCTCGAGGTTGACGCGATCCCCGGAGCCAAGATCGCCCAGTGCAGTGCGGGCCAGGGTCTCGGGACCGAGGTCGAAGCCGACCCGGCCCGATCCGCGCTCCATCACGGTGAGGCAGACACCGTTCACGGCGATGCTCGCGCCCACGGCCGCGTCCGGGACGACCGCGCGCGCGCTCACGGCGAGGCGCGAGGCCTCCAGGCTCAGCACTTCTCCCACCTCGTCGATCAGCCCCGTGAACATGTTGCTCGGAGGGGCGCTTCGCCCCAGAGCTTTTCTCCTGCAGGCAGCGTTAGGCGCCCGGTGGTCGCGCGATATCCCCCTCGATCAGCCAGTCGCGACCCACCAGACGCGCCTCGAGCGACCGGAGCCTGAGCGCCTCGGGCAGCAGGAGGCCGCGGCCGCCCACTGCGGTTGGCGCCAGGGCGCCGCCGATCAGCAGCGGCGCAATGAAGATCGCCACCCGGTCCACGAGACCGGCTTCGACGAAGGCCCAGTTGAGCTCGCTGCCCCCCTCCAGCAGGACGCCTGTCACGTCGAGCGCGAAGAGCCGGGCGCAGAGGTCGGCCAGGTCGACGCGGCCATCACGGCTCTTGCAGGAGAGCACCGTCACTCCCCGGGCTTCCAGCCGCGTGACGCGCTCGACCGGTGCCTCATCCGCCACGGCCACGACCACGCGGGAGGGACTGCCCGAATCGATGACCCGCGCGGTGAGCGGAAGCCTCGCCCGACTGTCCAGCACCACGCGCATCGGCTCGCGCGGCCATGGGGGATCGAGCCTCACGGTGAGCGCCGGGTCGTCAGCCAGAACGGTCCCGATGCCGACCATCACCGCATCGCTGTGACCTCGGAGCCGGTGCGCTTCGAGGCGCGCCGCCTCGCCGGTGATCCATCGAGCGCTCCGGTCGAAGGCCGCGATCTTTCCGTCCAGAGTCATGGCGCACTTGAGCGTCACGTGAGACCGCAAGCGCTCCATGGCGGCGAGGAACACGCGGTTGCACGCTCGTGCTTCCTCTTCGAGGCAACCCAGGAGGACCTCGAGCCCGGCGTCCCGGAGCGCGCACGCCCCCCCACCCCGGACGCGCGGGTTCGGGTCCCCCACCGCCACGACAACCCGCCGGACCCCGGCGTTCAGGATCGCGTCGACGCAGGGCGGCGTCCGCCCCTGGTGGTTGCAGGGCTCGAGGGTGACGTAAAGGGTGGCGCCCCGCGCCTGGTCCCCGGCCTCTCGCAGCGCCTCCACTTCGGCGTGAGGGCCCCCGGCGCGGGAGTGGAAGCCCTGTCCCACCGGCCGGCCTTCGCTGACTGCGACGGCGCCCACCATGGGATTGGGCGAGCAGAGGCCTCGGCCGCGCTCCGCCAGCATCAGGGCGTGGGCCATCCAGCGCCGGTCTTCCGATGTCGGGCTCGAGGAGGGGTCCGCTTTCATGACTCGGTCAGCAGCGCGTCCACGAACGTCTTGGGCTCGAAAGGTTGGAGATCCTCGATCCGCTCGCCCACACCCACCAGCTTGATCGGCACCCCCAGTTCCTGATAGATGCGGACCACGATACCGCCCTTGGCGGTGCCGTCGAGCTTGGTCAGGACCAGCCCGGTGAGTCCCACGGCCTCATGGAACATCTTGGCCTGCTGCAACCCGTTCTGCCCCGTCGGGGCGTCGAGGACCATCAGGCACTCGTGCGGGGCGCCGGGCACCTGCCGCGACACGACCTTCTTCAGCTTGACCAGTTCCTCCATCAGGTTCGACTTGGTGTGAAGCCGACCCGCGGTGTCCACGAGCAGCACGTCCACGCCGCGCGCATGAGCGGCCTTGACGGCGTCGAAGACCACCGCGGAGGGATCGGCCCCGGGCGTCTGGCGGATCACCTCGACGTGGGCACGCCGCCCCCACTCCTCGAGCTGCTCGATGGCCGCCGCGCGGAATGTATCCGCCGCCGCCAACATGACGCTCTTGCCCCTTGCCCGGAGCGCGGCCGCCAGCTTGCCCGTGGTGGTGGTCTTGCCGGCGCCGTTGACGCCGAGCATCAGGATCACCGTGGGGCGAGCGTGAAGGTCCAGGGGCGCCGCCGCATTGACCAGCGTCTCCTCGAGGAAGCGCCGCAGCAGCGCCCGCACGTCCTGGCTGGACACTGCGCGGCCCCGACTGCCCTCCTCTCTCACCCGCCTGACGAACTCTGCGGCGACCGCGGCGCCGAGGTCGGCGGCGATCAGCAGTTCCTCCAGCTCGTCGAGCAGCGCGTCGTCGACCGGGCGCCCCACCGAGAGCAGGGCGTCGAGCCCGTCGTCCATGAGCTGGCGGGTACGGCGGAGTCCTTCGCGGACCCGGTCGGCGAGAGAGCCGAAAACGCTCACGACCCTGCGGTTGCTGCGTGAGGGAGCTCGAGCTGTCGGATCACCACGCCCCGCGCGCCCAGGGGCGGCATGGGCCGGCCGTTCAGCTCGATCTCGATCCCGCCGGCATTGCCGACGGTAAGGAGGAAGCGCTTCTCCGCCGTCCACTCGCGCGTGGCGCCGGGCGCGAGCAGCTCGTCCATGACCCGGCCGTGGTCGGTCTGGATGCGAATCCAGGTGGCCTCGACGGCCTTCACGATGAGGCGCTGAGAGGCCGGGTTTTCCGGCGTCGCGTCGGCGGGAGCTGCGGCACCACCGGACGCCCCCGGAGCGGTGGGGGTCGAGGGCGGCTCGACCTTCACTGCCGGCGCCATCTCGGACGTGGCGGGCAGGGATCCACGCTTGAAGCCCAGGTTGATGGCGAGCAGGCCGAAGCCGAAGACGACGAGCAGGAGGAGGCTGATGAGGACCGGGCTCGCGTTCGAGGCGGGCGCCCGGCGCTCGCCCGGAGCCCCTCGCTCGGGAGCGGGACGTTCTCCCAGCAGGTCGCCGTATCGGCGGAGCGCATCGGCGGGCGGCTCGCCCAGGAAGTGGCAGTAGGCGCGGATGAAGCCTTTGACGAAGACCGGGGCCGGCAACTCCGAGAAGTTGTCGGACTCGAGGGCCGCGAGCTGACGCGTGCTCACCCGGGTCGCGCGCGCCATCTCCTCGAGCGAGCCCTGCCTGGCGTCTCTCAGCGCGCGTAGATATCCACCCGGAGAGGAAGCGACGTCATGCTGGGTCATACAGCCGAGTCTAAGACGCGGAGATCTGAGAAGTCAACCCGCGAGCGAAGTTACGCTTCGGTCAGCTTGACGGAGACGAGACGGCTCAAGCCGGGCTCTTCCATGGTCACTCCGTAGAGTACGTCGGCGGCGTCCATGGTCTTCCGGTTGTGCGTGATGACGATGAACTGGGTCCGGGAGGTGAGCTCGCGCAGCACGCGCAGGAAGCGGTGGATATTGGCGTCGTCAAGCGGCGCATCGACCTCGTCGAGGACGCAGAAGGGGCTGGGCCGGTGGTAGAAGATGGCGAAGAGTAGCGCGAGTCCCGTCAGCGCCTTTTCGCCCCCGGACATGAGCGTGACGGCCTGCAGCCGCTTGCCCCGGGGCTGAGCCATCAGCTCGATACCCAGCTCCAGCGGGTCGTCCTCGCCTTCCTCCGGCGGCACCAGGCGCAGCTCGGCCCGCCCACCTTCGAAGAGACGGGAGAAGATGTCGCCGAAGTGGCGGTTGATGTCGTCGAACGCCTCCTGGAATCGCTCCTGCGCCGTGTGCGTCATTCCCCTCAGGGCCTTCTCCAGGTCCTTGATGGACGCCACCACGTCGTCGTGCTGGGCGCGGAGGAAGCCCAGGCGCTCTTCCAGTTCGCGATACTCCTCGTCGGCCACCAGGTTCACCGGGCCCATGGCCTCGATCTTCGCCTGGAGCTCCTCGTGGCGGGCCCTGACCTCGACCAGGTCGCCGCCGGGATCGTGGGCGGCCGACAGCGCCTCCGGGCTCTCCACGCCGTGCCGCCGCCGCGCCTCCTGGAACAGCTCCTCTCGCCTCACGCGCCCTTCGGTCTCGCGAAGCTCCAGCTCGTGGAGGCGGTGGACGAGCGCGGCCAGCTCCTGCTGCGCCCGCTGGATGTCGCCCTCGACCGCCTCGCGGCGGCTCACGCAATCACGATGCTCCTGGGCGACGACCGTCAGCTCCGCCTCCCGCCGGTCGCGCTCCGCCCCAGCCTCGCGCGCCTGGGCGTCGGTCCGCCCGCGCTCCCGGCGCAGCTCCGCGCGGCGCTCGGCCACCTGGGTGCCGCGCAGCCCGGCCTGATCGAGCTGCGTGCCAAAGTCGCGCCCGAGCTGCCCCAGCCGGTCTATATCACGTCCGAGCGCATCCACCCGTTCGGAGACCGTCGCCAGCTCCACGCGGCACGCCGTCGCATCGCCGACCAGGGTGGCCTCGGCCTCTCGGGTGCCGTCGAGCCCGGTTCCAAGCTCTCTCATGTCGCGATCCAGCGTGGCCTCGGCCTCCCGCGTGGCGCCGAGCGAGCCCTCCAGCTCTTCGAGCCGCTGGCGAGTTTCGACCCGCTCGGCCTCCAGCTCCGCCGCCTCCGCCGTCAGGGTCTCCAGGTGACGCCGCACGCGCTCCTCCTCACGCTCCGCGGACTCGACGTCCTTCAGACCGGTGAGCCGCGCGGCCTCCTGAGCCTGGTAGCTCGACCTCAAGCTGTCCCGGCGATCACTCAGCCGGGCGATCTCCGTCTCCAGCTCGGCGAGCCTCCGGACGGCGCTCTCCACGTCTCGTCGGAGCCCGACCAGTTCTTCCTCGAGCTGACGGATGGCGCGCTTTCGGCCGAGGATGGACTGGTCATTGCCTTGCCGCTCGCTGTCACGTCTTCCGCCGCTGAGGCGCCCGGTGGGAGCCAGCACCTCGCCCGACCGCGTGACGTAGGTGGCCGAGACGCTGTTGCGACGCCACAGGCTCTCAGCCTGATCCAGATGCGAGACCATGCCTACGCGGCCCAGCAGATGACTCACCAGCTCGGGGCGAGAGCCGCCGATCAGGCGCGCGGCCCAGCTGATGTCGGGCGAATCCTCCGGCACGCTGGGAGGCGGGGGCAAGGTCTCCAGCGGGATCAGGGTAGCCGCACCCGCCCCTTCGCGTCCGAGGTAGCTGAGCGCTGCTCGCGCTTGCTCGAACCGCTCCACCACGACCCACTGGAGCCGGTCGCCGAGGACAGCCTCCACGGCGGTCTCGAGGGCGGGCGGGACCTCGAGCAAGTCTGCCACCGTGCCGACGACGCCTGCCAGCTCGGTGCCGGCGTGCTCGGAGAAGATGGCACGGACGCCGGCGCCATAGCCCTCGCGCTCACGCTCGAGCCGCGCCAGCGCCTCACGGGCGGACTCCCGGGCGGCCAGCGCCACCCGCAGCTCGGCGAGCGATTCCTGCTGCCGCGCTCTCAGTTCTTGGTGCCGGGTCCGCTCGGCCTCCAGCTCGGCGAGCCCGGCGCCGAGGAAGGAGAGCTGCAGGCCGGTTCGCTGATGTGCGGCCAAGAGTCGCGCGCGGGTCCCGGCCAGCTCCTGCGCTTCGCGCTTGGCCGTGGCCAGCTCATCGCGAAGCCGCTCCGCCCGCCGCTCGATCTGGATTCCGCGCTCGCGAAGCTCCCCGCTCGACCGGGTAAGCTCGGCGCGCGCGCTGGCCACGCGCATCTGCTCGAGCCGGAGCGCCTCGAACCGCTCGCGGTGCTCCGCCAGGGCCACGCGGCAGGCCGCGAGCTGCCGCTCGAGCTCATGCAGGCGCGCACTCCGCTCCGCTTGACGCTCTCGCGCTTCGTCGAGCGCCCGCAGCTTTTCCACCTGCTCCGATTCCAGCGCCACCCGACGCTCGCCGAGGGCGCGGATGTCGGCGGCGAGACGCAGGTCCTCGCGGTCCAGGTCAGCGATCTGCAGCCCCATCTGCTCGCGCCGCTCGAGCAAGCGCTCGGCCTCGGTCTGGGTCTTCTGCACGGCCTGCCGGAGGTCCGCCAGGCGGAATTCCGTGTCCTGGATCGCAGCCGCATGAAGCGCCTGACGGGCCGTGAAGGAGCCGATGCGCGTGCGCGTCTCCTCCTCCTGCCGCCGGAGCGCTCCCATGTCCTGGGTGAGTCTCCGGTGCTCGGCCGCGAGCGACTCGGAGTCGGCCGCGAGGAGAGCAAGGTCCAGCGACTGCTTCTCCTGGTGGAGCGCCTTGTACTGCCGCGCTTTCCGCGCCTGACGCTCGATGGAGCCGAGCTGGCGGCGCACTTCCTCCATCACGTCGCGCACACGCTGCAGGTTCTGCCGGGTCGCCTCGAGCTTACCGTGGGTCTCCGCCCGCTGTTGCTTGTAGCGGGCGATGCCGGCGGCCTCCTCGATGAAGATCCGGCGCTCCCAGGGCTTGGCCGTCAGGACGTGGTTCAGGCGCTCCTGGTCCATGAGCGCGTAAGCCTTGGGGTTCACGCCGGTGCCGGCGAACAGGTCCTGGATGTCGCGCAGCCGGCACCCATTGCCGTTGAGGAGGTACTCGCTCTCGCCCGTCCGGTAGAGGCGGCGGCCCACGCCCACCTCGCTCCAGGGCACATCGAGTCCGCCGTCATTCTGAAAGACGAGGCTCACCTCCGCCATTCCGAGCGACTTGCGGGAGGCCGTCCCATGGAAGATCACGTCCTCCATCTTCTGGCCCCTGAGCATCTTGGGGCTCTGCTCACCCAGTGCCCAGCGGATGGCGTCGGCGACATTGGACTTGCCGCATCCGTTGGGACCGACGATGCAGGTGACGCCCGGGAAGACCTGCACGTCGGTCTTGTCGGCGAAAGACTTGAACCCGTGGACGATGATGCCTTCGAGTCTCATGATCCCAGCGGCTCACGCGCCGCTGGTTATTTGATACCACGGGGAGCCGCCAGCACCAAATAAAAAAACCCCAGGGCTGGGGGCGGGGCGATCAGCCGGGCACTAAATGTTGGCGGTCAACCGGTCCCTCGTGCAGTTCCTCACGCGCTCTTGAGGAGACAGCACTTCTTGTACTTCTTACCCGACCCGCAGGGGCAGGGATCGTTGCGGCCCACCTTCTGGCCGTCGGCGGTGCGAGGCTGCACGCGGCTCGGAGGGCGGGCGGCAGCTCCGGTCTCCGCGCTGCCGCGCCCCTCCTGCCTGCGGGGCGCCGTGGCCACCGCGGTCCTCTGCGGCACGGGCTCCTCGCGGGTCGCGCGCACCTTGAAGAGCTGCTCGACGAGCACCTCCTTCAGGTGGTCGATCATCTCCTGGAACATCTCGAACGCTTCCTTCTTGTACTCCACCAGCGGGTCGCGCTGGCCGTAGCCGCGCAGACCGATGCCCTCCTTGAGGTGATCCATGTTCAGGAGGTGCTCGCGCCAGAGCTGGTTGATCCCGCGGAACCCGCCGCCCTCCCACTCGAGCCCGAGCATGATCCAGCGCTCCAGCCGGTGGAACAGCTCGGGTCCGAGCGCGGTCTCCCGCTCGCGGTAGCTGTTCTCCGCGCTGCTTCGGACCAGATCCAGCAACGCCTCGTGCGACGGCAACTCGTCGACCTTGGCGTCGGCGGGCAGCCGGAAGTCGAACTGGCGGTACAGGGCCTCGTTGAGTCCCTTCAGGTCCCAGTCCTCCGGGTGGGCGTCGGCCGGCGCATACCGCTCGACGGTGGCCTCGGCCAGCTCTCCCATCCAGTCCAGGACCGTCTCCTCCTGGCTCTCGTCCTCGAGACACTGGCGGCGCAGGCCGTAGACGATTTCCCGCTGCTTGTTCATCACATCGTCGTACTCGAGGAGGTGCTTGCGGATCTCGAAGTTGCGCGTCTCCACGCGCTTCTGCGCCGTGCTGATTGCGCGCGTGACCAGCTTGTGCTCGATGGGTTCGCCCTCTTCCATGCCCAGGCGGTCCATGATCCGCTGGATGCGCTCCGACCCGAAGATCCGCAGGAGGTCATCTTCGAGCGAGAGGTAGAAGCGCGAGGAGCCGGGGTCGCCCTGGCGTCCGGAGCGCCCCCGGAGCTGGTTGTCGATCCGCCGCGACTCGTGGCGCTCGGTGGCGATGATGTGGAGCCCACCCAGCGCTACCACCCGCTCGTGCTCCGGCTCGGTCAACTTCCTGGCCTCGCCGAGCGCCCCTGCGCGGGCCGCCGCGGAAGCCGTGGCGGGGTCCAGTCCCCTCTTGGACAGGATCGCCTTCGCCAGGAAGTCGGGGTTGCCCCCGAGCAGGATGTCGGTGCCGCGCCCCGCCATGTTGGTGGCGATGGTCACGGCGGCCTCCCGGCCGGCCTGGGCCACGATCTCGGCCTCCCGCTCGTGGTACTTCGCGTTCAGCACCTGGTGGGGGACCCCGCGGCGCTTGAGGAGCTTGGAGAGCCGCTCGGACTTCTCGATGGAGACGGTCCCGACCAGCACGGGCTGCCCCTTGGCGTGGCACTCGGCGATCTCGTTGGTGACCGCGTCGAACTTCTCCCGCTCGGTCTTGTAGACCACGTCGGGATGGTTGAGCCGGACCAGCGGCTGGTTGGTCGGGATGACCGTCACGTCGAGCTTGTAGATCTTGGCGAACTCCTCGGCCTCGGTGGCGGCGGTGCCGGTCATGCCGGCGAGCTTGTCGTACATCCTGAAGTAGTTCTGGAGCGTGACGGTCGCGAGGGTCTGATTCTCCCGCGCGATCCTGATCCCCTCCTTCGCCTCGACGGCCTCGTGAAGCCCGTCGGACCAGCGCCGGCCCGGCATGAGCCGGCCCGTGAACTCGTCCACGATGATGACCTGCGGCTGGACGACCGGCCGGCCGGAATCATCCACCGTCTCCATCTCCTTCACGACGTAGTCCACGTCCTTGCTGAAGATGTGATGGGCCTTGAGGGCCTGGTGGACGAGGTGGGCGACCTCCATGTTTGCAGCGTCGGACAGGTTGTCGACGCCCAGGAGGCGCTCGCAGTGGGTCACCCCCTGCTCGGTGAGGGAGACCGTCTTGGCCTTCTCGTCCACGATGAAGTCGCCCTCGGCCTGCTCCTCGATCTCGGAGAGCTTGCCCTCCACGATGGTGGCGGCGCGCTTGAGCTTGGGGATGATCCGGTCCACGCGCTCGTAGAGCGGCGCCTTGCTCTCGGCGCTCTCGTCGCGCCCGGAGATGATCAGCGGCGTCCGCGCCTCGTCGATGAGGATGGAGTCCACCTCGTCCACGATGGCGTAGCAGTGCTCCCGCTGGACCATCTCGTCGAGGCTGAAGCGCATGTTGTCGCGGAGGTAGTCGAAGCCGAACTCGTTGTTGGTGCCGTAGGTGATGTCAGCGTGGTAGGCCTCGCGGCGGCTGCAGGGCCGGAGCCCCGCCAACCGGACGTCGGGCGAGGCATAGGTCGGGTCGTAGAGGTACTGGACCTCGTGCTGAATCACTCCGACGGTGAGGCCGAGCGCGTGGTAGATGGGCCCCATCCACTGGGCGTCGCGCCGGGCGAGATAGTCGTTGACCGTGACCACATGGGTCCCGAGCGCCGGCAGCGCGTTGAGATAGACGGCCAGAGTCGCCACGAGGGTTTTGCCCTCGCCCGTGGCCATCTCGGCGATCTTGCCCTCGTGGAGCACCATGCCGCCCATGAGCTGGACATCGAAGTGCCGCATCTCCACGGTGCGCCGCGCGGCCTCCCGGCAGGCGGCGAAGGCCTCGGGCAGGAGGGCGTCCAGCTCAATGCCGTCGGCGAGCCGCTTGCGGAACTCGTCCGTCTTCGTGCGGAGCTCCGTGTCGGACAGCGCCTGCATGGCCGGCTCGAGCGCGTTGATGGCGGCCACCGCCGGCCGCATGCGCTTGACGTCGCGCTCGTGCTTGGTGCCGAAGATCGTGCGGAAGATCAGGCCGAACATATCAGGGAACTATCTTACACTACTCGGCCCGCCGCGCCGACCGGAGAAGCTCCCGGGCGTGCCGCCGCGAGGTATCGGTCACGCGCTCGCCGCCCAGCATGCGCGCCAGCTCCTCCACCCGCCCGGCCTCGTCCAGCGCTCTCACCGAGGTCCGCGTCGAGCCCCTCGAGACCCGTTTCTCCACCACGAGGTGATGGGTGGCATGGGCCGCGATGGGCGCCAGGTGCGTGACGCAGAGCACCTGCCGGCCGGCCGCGGTCGTCCTGAGCCTCTGCCCCACCACGTCGGCGACGCGCCCGCCGATGCCCGCGTCCACCTCGTCGAAGACGAGCGTGGGCGTCTCGTCCGCCGCCGCCAGGATGGTCTTCACGGCCAGCATGGTGCGCGACAGCTCCCCGCCCGAGATGACCTTGGCGAGCGGGCGCAGGTCTTCGCCCGGATTCGTCGAAAGGAGGAACTCCGCGGTCTCGGCGCCCCGCAGCCCGAGCCGCCACCCGCCGCTTCCACAGACGAGATCGGCCGCGCCGGCCGGCTCACGATGAAGCGAGACCCGGAAGCGGCAGTCGGCCATCCCGAGGCCGCGCACCTCCGCCTGGATCAGTCGCTCGAGCCGCTGCGCCGCTCGCTCCCTCGCCTCCGAGAGCTTGACCGCCTCGGCCGCCGCCGCCCGAGCCAGCGCCTCCACGTCGCGCTCCCGACCCGCGAGGAGGACGTCCTGCGATTCGATGCGTGTGAGCGCCGCGACGATCTCTTGGCGATAACCGAGAACCGCGGCCTCCGTCTCGCCGTACTTGCGTTTGAGCTTTGCGATGGCGTCCAGCCTCGACTCGATCTCGGCCAGGCGATCCGGATCGGCCACGGCCCGGTCTCTCAGCGCGCGGACCTGGGCCACGACGTCCTCGACCTGGGCCAGGGCGCCCTCGAGCCCCTCCACCGCATCGAGGGCCAGGAGGTCCAGTCTCGAGAGGCCGCGGAGGAGCGTAACCGCCCGCGAGAGGCGGACGGCCGCCGAGTGGTCATCCTCATGAAGGAGCGCCATCACCTCCTGCAACCCCCGCAAGATTTGCTCCGCATGCTGAAGGCGGCTCCGCTCGGCCCGGAGCTCGTCCTCCTCGCCGTCGCGGAGCCGCACGGCGTCGATCTCGGAAAGCTGGAAGCGATGGAGGTCCTCCTGTCGCCCGCTCTCCATGAGCTCCTCGCGCAGCCGCGCGAGAGCCGCGCGCTCGTCCTCCCAGCGGCGGGCGAGGGCGCCGACCCGCTCGCGCTGGGCCAGGCAGTCGGCGAAGCGGTCCAGCAGCTCGAGCTGGCGGGCCGGTTCCATGAGACGCTGGTGCTCGTGCTGGCCGTGAAGCTCGACGAGGAGGTCCCCCAATCGCTCCAGCAGTCCCACGGTCGCCGCGGAGTCATTCACGAAGACGCGGTGCCGGCCAGACCGCGTGAGCTCGCGCTTGATGACGAGCTGGCCGTCCTCGAGCCGGTGGCCGCACTCGTCGAGGAGAGCGGCCACCGGCCCCGACGTTGCCACTTCGAACAGGGCCTCGACCACGGCGCACTCCTCCCCGGACCGGATCAGATCGGGTTGCGCTCGGGCGCCGACGACGAGCAGGATGGCGTCCACCAGGATGGACTTGCCGGCGCCGGTCTCGCCCGTCAGCACGTTGAGGCCGGGAGCGAGGGGCAAGACGATTTCCTCGATGACCGCCAGGTTGCGTACGGAGAGCTCCCTCAGCATGGCGTCCGAGCCATGCTAAGGCCAGCCGTGGCCCCTCCTCAACCTGTATCTTAACTCGGCGGGGGGCTCGCCCCCCCTTCCGAAGCCTCCCCCCCGGGAACCCGTTGCGCCGGTAACGCCCGGCGCTCGAACGCGATCACGTCACGCAAGCCTTTCCGGACAGGCCCCCTTCGATGACTTAGCGCTCGCCCCACTTGAGCTTGGTGCGCAGCACGGAAAAGAAGTGCTTCTGGGGGAAGCGGAGCAGACGGATGCGCGGCGACGCGCGGCGGACCTCGACGGTGTCCCACTGCTTCAGCGCGAAGCCCACCTGCCCGTCCGCGGTGAGCATCACATCCTGATCGGTGAGCAGTCGCACCTCGATACGCTGGTGGGCGGGCAGGACGACGGGCCGGTTGGTCAGCGTGTGGGAGCAGATCGGGGTCAGCACCACCGCGTCCATGGTGGGAAACACGATGGGGCCGCCGGCGGAGAGACAGTAGGCCGTGGACCCCGTTGGCGTGGAGATGATGAGCCCATCGGCGCGGTACCCGGTGGCGAACTGCTGGTCCACCGCGACCTCGAGCCGGATGATCCGGCTCATGGCCGACTTGGTGATGACCACGTCGTTGAGAGCGACGTACTCGGACAGCCGCTCGCCGTCGCGCGATACCGCGGCCGCCAGCATCATGCGCTCCTCGATGACGAGGCCGTCGTTGAGATACGCTTCGAGGGCGGGAAACAGCTCGTCCACCGTCAGCGCCGTCAGGAACCCGAGGCCGCCCAGGTTGACCCCGAGGATGGGTACGCCGAGGTCGCCGACGAGGCGGGCCATCGAGAGCAGCGTGCCGTCGCCGCCGAGCACCAGCAGCAGATCCACCTGGGCGGGCAGCTCGGGCTTGCGCGCCGTCGCCACCGCCGCCTCGGGGCAGATCCCCGCTGTTTCCTTCTCGCAGAGCGGCTGAAGGCCCCGGGCCAGGCACCACTTCAGGAGCTCGGGGACCACGGTCCGGGCCTCCTCCCGGTCCGTCTTTGCGACGATCCCGATCCGCCTCATTCCGGCTCTTGGGTCACCGCGCGGGCGATCAGCCCGTCTAGATCCGGGAGCGTACGGCCCGTCTTGGTCAGATGGAGGAAGAACTCGCGATTGCCCTTGGGCCCCTTGAGGGGTGACGCCGCCACGCCCCGCACATGCCAGCCGTGGAGCACGGCGAAGCGCGCCACGCGGCTGAGAACCGCCTGGTGGTACGCCGGATCGCGGACGACGCCGCCCTTGCCCACGAGGCCCTTGCCCACCTCGAACTGGGGCTTCACCAGGCTCACCGCTTCGCCGGCGGGCGCGAGCACGCCGAACACCGCGGGCAGCACCTTCTCCAGCGAGATGAAGGAGACGTCCACCGTGGCGAGATCCGGAGCTTCCGCAAACGCGGCCGCCACGAGATGGCGCGCATTGGTCTTCTCCATCGCGACCACGCGCCCGTCGGCCCTGAGCCCGGCATCGAGCTGGCCGTGACCCACGTCCACGGCGTACACGCGGGCCGCGCCGCGCCCGAGGAGACACTGGGTGAACCCGCCCGTTGAGGCGCCGACGTCGAGACAGATCCGGCCACGCGGGGACACGCCGAACGCGTCGAGAACGGGCGCTAGCTTCTCCCCGCCGCGGCTCACGAACGTCTGCCGCGCGGCTACGTCGACCGGCGCGCTCTTGTCCACCAGCGCGCCCGCCTTGTCCGCGCGCCGGCCGTCCACTTCCACGTGGCCGGCCATGATCAGCCCGGCCGCCTTCTCCCGCGTAGATACGAGCCCGCGGGAGACCAGCGTGACATCCAGCCGCTCCTTCGCCTTGGGCCGCACCGCGGGGCCGTTGTTGCCCGCCGGCGCCGGCACAGTAAGCCCTCGTCTCCTGGGGAACCTTTTCACGCCTCCTCCTTTCTCCAGGCCGCGGTCCGGTCGGGGAACTCCTCGACCGGGAGCCGGGCCCGCTCTCCGTCCGTCGACTCCACCACCACGTGGACGCAGGAACGATCCGCGTCGAGAATCGCCGCGCCCCGCTGCATCACGGCGCCCTTGCGCCCGTCCGGGCAGAGCACCTCGCCGCGCCTGACATGACTCTTGGAGACGGCGCGCGCCGGCTGGTGCAGGCGCATGTCCAGCCCCGCCGTCATCGCGAGGATGCGCATTGCCGCCGCCATGCCGTCGAAGGCCGGCTGGAGCTTCGGGAAGGTGAGATTGCCGGTCGGGACGAGGGGGTTGGGAAGCCCGGCCGTGAGCGGACCGAGCCGGGTGCCGAACCCTCCGGCCATGTTACGGCCTTCATGCGGTCTGCAAAGGAGCGAGGGTGGCCCCAGCGGTCACAACATGTCAGTATAGCCGAAAGATCGCGGAAAGGCGACTCTCGCGACAATCGGGTAGTGGGTCAATTTGAAATTGCTCACCCTGGCCGACGGAGCCGGCCCTCGAGCGGAGGTCGCTCAAACACGCTCCTGGGCGGAGCTACCAGGAGCGCGGAGCTGGCTTGGGCCGGAAGAGCAGGATAAGCCCCATCCCCGCGAAGAAGCCCCCGATATGGGCGAACCAGGCCACGCCTCCGCCCGCACCGAAGGAGCCCAGGCCGTTCAGGATCTGCACCACCATCCAGAAGCCCAAGACCATGAGCGCAGGAATGCTCACGATGCGCCAGAAGAAGCCGAAGATCACCAGCGTCAGCACGTTCGCGTGGGGAAAAAGGAGAAAGTACGCGCCGAGCACGCCCGAGATTGCGCCGCTGGCCCCGATCATGGGCACTCGCGAGCCTGGGCCCACCAGGGTCTGGGTCACGGCCGCCGCTATCCCCGAGACCAGGTAGAAGAGGATGAAGCGCCCGTGGCCCAACGTGTCCTCCACGTTGTTGCCGAAGATCCAGAGATAGAGCATGTTGCCCGCGATGTGGAAGAAGCTCCCGTGGAGGAACATGGAGCTGAAGACGGTGAACAGGGGCGAGGGCAGATCGCCCGCCAACTGGCAGGCGCCGGTCAGCCGGCAGGGGACGAGACCGAACTCCAGCACGAAGGCCTGGGCGGCACGCGCGCCCTCTCCGGAGCTGCCGATCTCGAGGGAGGCCTGGTAGAGAAAGGCGAGCACGTTGAGGGCGATGAGGCCCACCGTGACGACGGGGGTGGAGCGGGTGGGCAGGTCGTCTTTCAGGGGGAACATGGCGCGCTCGGGAACGGGGGACCGCGGGGCCGTCCTAGGAAACTCGCAGTCCTTGCACGGGTTTTCCGACAGCGTCCTACCGAGCCGACGGACCCAGGCTCACCACCGTGGGCGTGCCGAGGTAGGTGCTCGCCACCCTCCGCACGTCCCCGGCGGTGACGGCCTCCACGTCCTTCACGTATCGCCGGGGAAAATCGTACCCCACGCCGGCGGACTCGAAGAAGGCCGCATACCAGGCCAGTCGCCCATTGGTGCGCCGGTCGAGGGCAAACTGGCCGAGCAGGTAGGTCTTGGCGCGCCGGAGCTCGCGCGCCGGGATCTCTGCGTCCCGGATCCTCTCGATCTCCTGTCTCATCGCCTCCTCCGCCCGCGCCGCATTGGCCGGCGCCGTGCCCATCTGGGCGAACACGTAGCTCGGCCCCACCCGCGAGGGATAGCTGGCGCCCGTCGAGTAGGCCAGCCCCTGCTTGTCCCGCAGCTCCGTGAACAGGCGGCCCCCCATGCCCCCGCCCAGCGCGGTTGCCAGCACCTTCATGGCGGCGTAATCCGGATGACTGATGGGCGGCGCGAGAAAGGCCATCAACACCTGGGACTGGACCGAGGGATGCGCCACGGGAGTACGCCCGGGCAAGGCCGAGACGGCCGGCGGGATCGTGTCAAGCCCTCCATCGCCGGGCGCCGCTTCGCTGAAGAGCCGGGCCGCCTCCCCGACCACCTCGGCGTGGGACACGTCTCCACTCACCGCAAGGATCATCCGGCGCGCCCGATAGTAGCGCTCGTGGTGCGCGCGGAGCGCGGGCCCGTCGAGTCGCTCCAGGGCAGCCGCGCGGCCGAGCGGCGGCGCGCCATACGGATGGCCGCCGTAGAGCCGCGCCATCAGGGTATCGAGCGCGAGCGCATACGGCTGGTCCTGCCGGCTGCGAATGGCCCTCAGGAGCTGGCGGCGCTCACCGTCCAGCTCGTCCGTGGGCAGCGACGGATGAAGCGCCACATCGGCCATCAGCGCGAGCAGGATCCGCCAGTGGCGCCCCAGGGCGGTGCCGCGGATCTCGGAGAAGTCGGCATCGCTCGAGGCGCCGATCCCGCCGCCGATGCCCTCGGCCGCCAGGACGATCTCGAGCGCGCTACGGCTGGTCGTCCCCTTCAGGATGAGCTGCTGGAGGAGATTGGTGATCCCGGCATTGTCCTCCGTTTCCCAGCGCACGCCGACGCCGACGAAGAGCGACGCGGCGACGAGGGGCGCCGCGGGGTTCTCGTTCACGAGCACCGTGAGGCCATTGGGAAGGCGGGCCTTGAAGCTGTCCGCCACGCCGAGTCCCGCCGGCAGGAGCACGGCAGTCGCAATGCCGGCGATGAGCACGGCAAGATGCCAGGATCGCTTCACGGATCCTTCCTCTTGGGCGTCAACGCGAGCCTCGCGTACGAGGCCCCGAGGTAGCGCCGGGCCGCTTCCTGGATCTGCCCGAGGGTGACGGAGCGGATCCCGTCCAGGTAGCGGCGCTCCGCTTCCAGGCTCCACACGGTTTCGGCCAGACCCCAGTCCCGAGCCAGCCCGTCCGCCGTCTCCCGGGAAAATTCGTGGTGCGATTCCGACCCTGTCACGGCCCGCGCCAGCTCATCCGCGGTCACGCCCTCTTCCTGCAGGCGTCTCACCTCATCGAGGATCGACCCCTCGACCCGACCCTCGTCCTTCGCCTCGAGCTGGGCGGTGACGGCGAGCAGGCCCCCGCGCGCGAGGGTCGAGTACCCCGCCCCGATGGACGAGACGAGACGCGCGCGCTCACGAAGCGCCTGGGTCAGCCGGGAGCTTCTCGACCCGCCCAGGATGTGGGCGAGCAGATCCAGGGCGAACATGTCCGGGTGGCCCAGCTCCGGCGCCGCCCACGCCAGTCCCAGAAAGACCTGCCGCTCGGGTCGCTCCACCGCCCGCTGCCTTCCGCCGTCGAGAGCAGGTTGCTCCGGGAGCACGCGCCGGAGATGGCCCGCGCGGGGAACCTCGCCGAAGGAGCGCCGGGCGGCCTGCCGCACCTCCTCTTGGCTGACCGCCCCGACCACGACGAGCGTCATGTTCTCCGGCACGTAGTGGCGCTTGTAGTAGTCACGGAGCGCGGCCCGGGTCGCATTTCTGAGCGCGGCCGGGTCGCCCAGAACCGGGACGCCGTAGGGATGCCCTTCGAACACCAGCTCGTGCAGGCGGCGGCGAAGCGACGTTTGTGGATTATCCTCCCCCAGCCTTACCTCCTCGAACACCACCTCCCGCTCGCGGACGATCTCGTCGGGGTCGAACGAGGCAGCGAACGCCATGTCGGCCAGCAGGTCGATCCCACGGGACGCGCGGGCCACCGGTAGCAGCATGTGGTAGAAGGTGTAGTCATAGGAGGTGCCGGCATTGGTGCGGCCTCCCACCGCTTCCACTTCCTCGTCCACGAATCCCCGCGGGAGCTTGTCCGTCCCCTTGAAGAGCATATGCTCCACCAGGTGCGAGAAGCCCCGCTCGTCGGGCGCCTCGTCGCGCGCGCCCACTCCGACCCAGAGCTGGAGCGCCACCACGTCGGCGGCGCGGTGTTCCTGGATGATGAGCCTCATGCCGTTGGGAAGCACCTCGCGCGAGGGGGGCGGGACACCACGAGACACGGCGGCCGGTGGTGGCGCGGTGGCGCAACCGCCGAGGAGGAGAACGACCAGCCATGCCCGGATCCGCGCGCGTGGAGGCTCGCGTCGAGTCATAGGCGTCCCACGGTAGCAGACCGCCGCTCATGTCTCAAGGCGGCGGCCCTGCCCCCGCGCATCGCGACTCCCTCAGCACGCATGCAATGACGTAGCTGTTCACGCTCGGTGGTGGCAGTGGTGGCCGGCCTCACTCGGTGTCTGCGAACGCCGGTGCTAGAATACCGCCATGAGAGGCGGTCCTCTGGCTCTGCTGGCAACGCTGTCGCTCGCCATCGGCGTGGTGGCTGGGCTCGTATGGGCCCAGGACACCATCTCGGTCCAAGAGGCAACTCTCCGCGCAAAGCCGGCGACGGTGCTCATCATCTCGGAGGTGGCGTCTGCGGTGACGCTCGACTGTGGGTCCGGCCAGACCCGCGTGAACCCTTCTCCATTTCGGGAGACCGGCACCGGCTGGTTCGTGGATGGCGGTGGCTTTATTGTGACCAATGCCCATGTCGTCCAGCCCGCGCATACGCCGCCGCGCTGGCTCGTGAACCAGCAGGCCCAGAAGGCCGTGATCGGTGCCTGCGTTTCCGAGATGTTGACCAGGCGCGGGATCGCGCCGGGTGAGCAGCCAGATCTCGAGGAGCAGACCAGGCGCCAGGCGCTCGACCGCGCGCTGCCCTCGGCCAAGGTGGAACTGGCGCCCTCGGTGTCCGTGCTGCTCTCCAGCGGCATCCGGCTTCCCGCAAAGGTGGCGAAGTACAGTCCCCCCGTCGAGGGCGGAACGGGAGCCATGTCATGGCGCGACCTCGCGCTCCTTCAGGTCGAGGCCTCCGACATGCCGGCACTACCGCTCGGCGAGTCGAAGAACCTCAAGATCGGTGACCCAATCCGCATCCTGGGCTTCCCGGGCGTGGTGCTGAGCCACGAGCTCCTGAACGCCTCGTCCAAGGTGGAAGCCTCGGTGACGAACGGCGCCGTCTCGGGCTTCAAGCAGGACATCCAGAACCACCCGGTGATCCAGACCGATGCGCCCGCCGCCTGGGGCAATTCCGGGGGCCCGGCTGTCAACATGAGGAGCGAGGTCATCGGCGTGCTGACCTTCGTCTCGCTGGCGCCGGGCCCAGAGGGGAACATCGTCCAGGGCTTCAACTTCGTGATCCCCTCCGATGCCGTGAGGGAGTTCCTCGCGGGCACTCCGGCGAACCCGGCCGCGAAGAGCCCGTTCAACGAGAAATGGTTCGCGGGTCTCCGCAAGCTCTTCACCGACGACTTCAAGGGCGCGGCCGCGGCGTTCCGGGAGGCGAACCGGCTGGTGCCCGACCTGCCGGACGTCAAGCGTGCCCTGCTGGAGGCGGAGGACAAGATCAAGAATCCCCCGCCCCGCCCCTTCCCGTGGGCCCTGACGACGGCCGCGGTGACGGCGGTCTCGGTGAGCATCTTCGGCGTGATGTTTGGGCTCCGCTGGAAGCGCAACCGCTTCCGGGTGCCGCCTGCCGAGGTCGTGCGGCTGATCGAGGCGGGGACGCCGCCCCTCATCCTCGATGTGCGTCAGCAGTCCGCGTATGCGTCGAGCCCTTTCCGCATCGCCGGCGCCCGCCACGTCTCCCCCGACGACCTCGAGAAGGGCGTCGCTTCCTTCGCCGTGCAGCCCGAGCGCACGGTCGTCGCCTACTGCACCTGACGGGACGAGCAGACGAGCGCCAGTGTGGCGCAACAGCTGAGGAAGCTCGGGTACGGAGACGTGAAGATCCTCAAGGGCGGGCTCGGGAGCTGGGCCAATGCCGGGCTGCCGCTGGAGTCGAAGCCCCCCGAGAGTGAGGCTTTGACTTCTTAGCAACGGTCGTCGAGCGCCCGCGTTCCTCCCCGGTACTCGTTCGAGAGCCGGCGGACCCGGATCACCGCCGCCCTGCGGTGAAGTGGAAGTGAAGATGGTAGACGACCTGGCCCGCCTCGGGCCCGCAGTTGCAGGACACGCGGTATCCGCGCTGGGCGTAACCCGTCTGCTCGCCGAGCTGGCGCGCTACCTGGAGGCAGCGGCCCATCACCTCCGTATCGCCGGGCTCGAGCGTCGCCAGCGACTCGATGTGGCGCTTGGGGACGATGAGGAGGTGAACGGGCGCCTTCGGGTAGATATCCTTGAAGGCCAGGATCTCGTCGTCCTCGTAGACGATGTCGGCCGGGTTTTCCCGGGCGGCGACTCGGCAGAACACGCAGCCGTCGGTCACAGGCCCTCCCGCGTCGTGTATAATACGGGCCGCGTCGACGTTCTGCCAGAAAATGATCGAGGGAGAGACTGATGGGCACCTGCCCCAAGTGCAAGCTCCGCATCAGGAAGAACGGCAACCATGTGAAACTCGGCTCGGTCTGGATCCACAAGATATGCCCGGCCGGGCGCGCGCGGGCCAAGAAAAGCACGTAGCTGCGCTCTCCCTGGTGCTTTGACCGGACGTGGTCATACGGGTGAGCCCGACAGAGGCCCATCGGCGCCGAGATGCGCGCGAGGACCTGAGCGTTCGCTCGCTATGCGAACACACGAAGGCCGGGGCCACCAAATTCGCCCCGACCTTCGGCTGACTTACACACTCCGCAGGTTCACCCCGGGCGAGGCCAAGAGACGGACCCGGCGCCGTAACTCACCCGGGTCCCCAGCGGAAACGCCCGGTCGTTCAGGTAGTGGAGGGTAACCCGTCACGTCCTGGAGGACCGACCGGTCGCAGTATATTGTTCCTGCAGGACGCGCTTCAGCGTCTTGCCGGCGACGTTGCGCGGGAAGTCCTCCACGATCATGACATCGCTCACGCGTTGGAACTTGGCGCCAACGCGCGCGTTGATCCGCTCGACGAGTTCGCGCGCGCCGACGCCCTCGGGCTCGTGAAGGATGACAGCCGCTACCGGTGTCTCACCCCAGCGCGGGTCCTGGATGCCGAATACCGCCGCCTCGCTCACCGCCATCTTGTCACCCTTGGCGAGCCCTGCAGCCAGGAGCCCGTTGGCCAGACGGTTTACACGCGCGTTGAACTGGCGGAACGTCAGGCGGTCCGCCGCGAACACTACCGCGAGGTGATCGGGACGGTAGCGCGCGTGCCGGGGAAGCAGCGTGCCGATGTTCATGTGCATTCCCTCTCTCCTCCGTGAGCAGCGCTTCTTGTAGGCCAAGGCAGCGTCCGAAGTACTCGGTGGTTCACGGCGCTCGTGAACGGGTTGCCGGCCACGAGGTCTGGCAGATCAAGGGCAGTAAATGCTGTTGCTGGAGTATCCGGACGAGGTTGCGACGATGACACGTGACTTCGTTCGACGTCTCGTCCTCAGCGGCGGGCAGGGATGTCGCGATAGTTCCCCTCCCGAGCGACGACCCACTGCGCCACCTGTCGGTAGCGGGCTCGGGCGCGACTTTTGGTCCGTTCGTGTCCTTCGGGAGATGGGCGTTGGCATGCGTGATTCGCCCTCGTGTGTTTCGCCCTCGTGTGTAGTGTCACTGCATGGACGGGAATATCCGACTCGCGGCTTGGATAGTCAAGAGCGACCCAGCTTCCCGCAGCAGAGTCAGTCCGATCGGGAATAGAGGCGCGAGCGTGTTCGCGTTGCTTTCCGGCGGGCCGGGGGCGGGGAAGACCGTGGCCGACGGGTGCTGCAACAGGACGTGGGTCATCGCGCCCGACATGCTGAGAGGGAGGAGCCCATCAACTTCGTCAACGAGGTCAGGTGTTTTCTCCTTGAAGGTCGGGGGATAGGCGCGCATCCTGTAGCTGTCGTCGTGTGAGCCCTTCACCGAGCGGTCCGCCGGTCGAGAAGCTCCATCGCGGTACCGAGACGAGGAGGAAGGAGAAGACGGTAGTGGCCATCGAGGTGACCCAGTCCTTCCCGCAGTTAGGACGCGCCACCGAGCGCGCGTTCAGCACGTCGATGGACGCGCGTGACCTCGAGCCAATCCTGGCCAAGGTGCGGCCCTTCGTCATGCCCCCCGTGTCCGTCGGGGCGATGGTCGACCTCGCCAACGTGACGCTCATGGTGCTGGCCTGCGACATCCCCGGGGACTTCGTCCAGTGCGGGGTATGGCGCGGCGGGACCGGATTCCTCATGGCGGAGATCCTCCGTCGGGCCGGCGTGCGGGATAGGAAGGTGTGGCTCCTCGACTCGTTCGAGGGGATGCCGCCAGTCGAGGCGATCGACGGACCGAGAGCAGTGGCGGACGCCAGCGACCCGCGCAATCCGCTGCACGCCGACAATTGCCCGGTGGCCCTCGAGGAGGTCCAGAGAACGGCGGGTGAGCTGGGCCTGGCGGGACACTGCGAGTTCGTCAAGGGCTGGTTCGATCGGACGCTGCCCGCCTGTCGCGAGCGCATCGGTCCGGTCGCGGTCCTGCATCTCGACTGCGATTGGCACGCGAGCGTTCTCTGCTGTCTCGAGCTCCTCTACGATCAGATCGTGGACGGCGGGTTCGTCCTCCTCGATGACTACTATGCGTACGACGGCTGCGCGGTCGCCGTTCACGAGTTCCTCGGACACCGGCGCCTCCCCCACCGGATCGAGAGCGTCGTGGGCCGGTGGGGCGGGTGCGAGCACAACGTGGCCGCGCGCTTTCGCAAGGGCACGACGAACTGGCAGTGGGACTATCGGCTCCATCTGCTTCGCGTGGATCTCGCAGCCGTGATCCCGCCCGGGGAGAGCTACGCCCTGGTCGACGACGGGGTGCTCGCGGACGTGATCGCCGACGGAGGCCGCGCCGTCCCGTTTCTCGAACGAGACGGACGGTACTGGGGACGGCCGGCCGATGATGACGCCGCGGTGCGCGAGGTCGACCGGGCCCGCGCGCGCGGAGTGGCGTTCATGGTCTTCACATGGCCGGCGTTCTGGTGGCTCGACTACTATCCCGGCCTTCACCGCCACCTAGCCGCGACGTTCGGCTGCGTGCTGCGGAACGACCGGCTTGTCGTGTTCGATCTGCGGCGCTGAGGGCAATCACATCGGCTTCTCTCGATTACAATCGCCGCTCCCGCGCGCGCTCGCCAGCTTCACGCTCTCTTTGTTCGCGCTCGCGCGTCAGCGCGGCTCGATCGCGCTCCCATCTCGCGCTGAGCCGCTCTCCAGCTTCTCTCGCGGCTGCCTCACTCCGAACTGCTTTCTCGAGCACACCAGACTGCCGCACCAGCGTCGACGCCGCCCGGGCAGCTTCGGTCACCTTGGCCAAGTGCGAATCGATGACTTCTATGTTCCTCTGCAGCGCCGTGCTGGCTTCTTGGAGGTTCTTGCGTTCGGCGCGCTCCGCCCACTCACTGGTGACGATGGCAAGGTACTCGTCCTGCGCCTTGTACAGCTCGACCAACGTCCTCGCGTCACTGCTCGCCTTCTCAGCCATCTGCGCCAAGCTCTTGCCCTTGCCGCCATCCTTTAGAGATGCCTTGATTCCGGCGACCCTATCCTGAGTGATCTTTGCCGCGCGTGTTTGCTCGTCGGACGAAACCCCGCCCTCCTTTGCGGAGATGTCGGCGATCCTCTTTTCACTACTCCTGATCGTTCTCGCATAATTCTCGCGAATCTTGTCCCACTCGGTTCTGAGTCTCGCCTCTTTCTCTGGAGATGATGGCGATCCTGCCGAGCCCGGGATTGGAATCACCGATGTCATGAGGAAGGCCATCATGGTGCCGAGACATCGCCTGCGGCGTTGGCCGTGATGCATTGCCAGTCTCATTTCACGTCACTCAGCTTGCTCTGGATGCTATCGAGCCGGCCAGCAAGCTCTTTGAGTTGGTCTGCGAGACTTTCCGAAAGCTGGCGCATGGTGTCAGCGAGCCTTGCTGAATCCGAAGTCAACTGCTCGCTGGCTCTTGCTGCCTTCCGTATGCCATTTGCGTTCTGTACGTTCAGTTCGTGATTGAGCCAACCCAATTGAGCTGTCTGAAGCATGAACGCACGCGCCGCATCCAGATCCTCGGCGAGTGAGGTCAATGCTTTCTGATTGAGCCGACCCAAGTCAGCCGTCTGAAGCATGAACTTACGCGCCGCATCCAGATCCTCGGCGAGCGAGTTCAACGCTTTCTGCATGTCCTGTCTTGCTGCCGCAATCGACTGCTGCGTCTCCTGTCTTGTCGCCGCGATGGAATCGGACAGGTGACGCTGTTCGGTGTCGAGAGCGATGAGTGAGGTGCCCAGTGTCTGTTGCTGTTGGAGAAAGACATGCGTAACGGTCTCAGGAACCTTGGGTACGTCAGAACTGTACACGAAGCTGACGACCGACGGCACCAACACGCGGCCTGGACTGCTCTCAGAAGGGGACGCGCTGTAACGCGCCCAGGCCTCCGCCGGGGTGTTGCCCGGCAGGACGACCAAATGGCCATCCCCCGCATCGAGAAAGGCGAGGGCTCCGAGACTGCCGGATTGCCGGATGGCCTCATGGATAGCACGAGCGTGAGGCGCGAGAGTTCGACCTCGGGTCTTGATTGCTAGTGCCTGCTCCTTAGGTACTAGAGGGTGGCCCGCGCAGCCGACGACCAGCAACGCGAGACTGATGAGGGCAATACCAGAGCGCACCATGTGGATGGCTCCATCGCGTGGGGTGACCCCTTGGCAAGCGTCACGCCGTGCGGTTCCGAGCAGAACGAGCAGCAGTCGGCGCATCGTCAAGTCCTCCGTCGGCAAGCCCCAGCCCAGCACAGCGCCACCCGGCCCACTGGCCGCTCCCGCCACGGCCAAGAAGAAGTTGTGCCTGTCCCGCGACGCTCGGAGCTGTCCGGGAAACCTTCGTCGCTGAGCAGGTTCAGGTCAGGCCTGATCAGTCCGAGGACAGTGTACCCGGTACGGCTCGCCATCACCTCCGGTCCACGTGAACAGGCCACGGCCTGGGCTTTCACCTCCTTCGGCCCGCCCTTGTCGGTACCTCCGCCGACCCCTTCGCGGCAACGGGCGCCTCCTCATCCGGCTCTGAGTGCATTGCTCCCGGCGCTTCCACAGCATTAATGTAGGATAATCTGAGGTCGATGGGCTACGTCTCAAATTTAGGTCAGCATTCCCAAGACTCTTGGGCTTGTGGGCAAGTCAGCTTCGACAGGTCGCTGTACCGTTATCACTAGCATAAATCGGGGCCGATTTCCCAGGACGCCAGTTTCACCAATCTGAGGGCCGCGACGATGATCGCGACGTTGATCACACGCCGCAACCACGGCTGGCTCATCGAGCGCCTCGGGTATCGGACACCGGCCCAGACGCGGGCCGATGTGCGGCGGAGAGCGACATGACCGGCTATAGGTTACGAACCGCGCGGGAAACGGGCGAATGGCCGAACGGAAGAGTAACTAAGGAGAGCCTGCGGTGACGACTAGTGAATAGGGACCTGAATAATGAAGAGGGACGCGACGACTCTGCCATTGGCGATCGTCAGGGGCTGACGGACCACAATCCGGAAGCTCGTCCCGGTCCTCCCAATGGTCCCGAACACCCGGCCATAATTCGGCTGCGCCGAACGCTTCCCGACGCCTGGGCCATCATCCGCCCGTACTGGTTCTCAGAGGACCGCTGGGCGGCGTGCGGGCTGCTCCTCGTCATCGTGGCGCTCACGCTCGCGATGGTGTACGTCAACGTTCTCTTCAACCAGTGGAATAACGCATTCTTCAGCGCCCTGCAGGACAAGAACCGTGCGATGTTTCGGCACCAGCTCATCCGTGTCTCCTGGCTTCTAGGCGTTTTCATCCTTTTCGCCGTGTACCAGCTTTATCTTAGCCAGATGCTTGAAATCCGCTGGCGACGCTGGCTTACCGAGCGCTATCTCCGCGCTTGGCTGGCCGATGGTGCCTACTATCGGATGCAGCTCGTGGCGCGTGAAACCGATAACCCCGACCAGCGCATCGCCGAAGATGTTCACCTCCTTATTTCCCAGACCATCGCGCTCTTCATTGGAGGCATGCGCGCCGTGGTAACCTTGGCTACCTTTGTGGCGATCCTCTGGGGGCTCTCCGGAACGCTCACAGTCCCGGTTGGCGGGCTCGCCATCACCCTGCCTGGTTACATGGTATGGGTGGCCCTTCTGTACGCGATCGCCGGCACATGGTTCACCGACTGGATCGGCCGCCCGCTCGTACGGCTGAACTTCGACCGGCAGCGCTACGAAGCCGATTTCCGGTTCAGCCTGGTCCGCTTCCGCGAGAACACCGAAGGTGTGGCGCTGTACTCCGGCGAGGCGGACGAGTTCCGCGGCTTCCTTCAACGGTTCGAGGCGGTGGTGAGGAACTGGTGGGGCATCATGCGCCGACAGAAGCGGCTGACGTACTTCACCGCCGGCTACGGGCAAGGGGCGTGGATCTTCCCGTCGGTCGTCGCCGCCCCCCGTTACTTCCGGGGCGAGCTTGGGCTCGGAGGGCTCGTCCAGACCATTGGGGCCTTCAACTACGTACAGGATGCGCTCAGCTTCTTTGTCCAGTCGTATAAGGAGATCGCTGCATGGTGCTCCGTGGTCGAGCGGCTCGCCGGGTTCGAGCGCACGCTCGAGCGCGTGCGCGTCCAGGCGGAGAGCGGCGGCGGCGTCCGGCGCGTCAACGGGGGCGCCGCGCACCTGACAGTGGAGGGTGTGGATCTCTATCTCCCCGATGGTCAGCCGCTCATCGCGAACGTGAATCTGTCCCTCTCGCGCGGAGACACCGTTCTCCTTGCGGGAGCCTCGGGTTCGGGGAAGAGTACGCTACTCCGTGCCATCGCCGGAATTTGGCCGTTTGGACGCGGCGAGATCCGCAGGTCGCAGGACGCCCGGGTCCTCTTTCTGCCGCAGAGACCGTACTTGCCGATCGGCACGCTCCGAGAAGTGGTGAGCTATCCGATGTCGGGCAGCGGTGTGGACGACGTGACGCTGCGCGAAGCGCTCGAGGCAGTCGAGCTGACTCAGCTAGCGGGGCGGCTCGACGAGGCCAGCCACTGGGCGCTCGAACTCTCCCCCGGCGAGCAGCAGCGCATCGCCTTCGCTCGCGCCCTGATCCAGAAGCCCGACTGGCTCTTTCTCGACGAGGCGACCTCGGCGGTGGACGAAGCTACGGAGGCCCACCTCTATCGGCTGGTGCGGGAGCGGCTCGCGGAGACGACTGTGTTCAGCGTGGGACATCGGGCGACGCTGCGTCCCTTCCACGTCCGCCAGCTGGCGGTGCAGCCCAACAGGAGCGGCCCCTCCTCCATCGTGGAGCTGACTGCTGTGCCGTCGCGCCCCGCGGTGGCAAGGGAACCAACGTAAGACAAACCCGACTAGTGCTTGAGGTGGGCGGAGTGTCTCGGGGGTAGCGGTCTGGGCCTCGGACGGGTGCAGGCGCTTGCCCAGGGTGAGAAACTCATGACCACAGGATAGCGGTCACTTTGTGACGGTCTTCGGCGTGCTTCCGAGAGTCTGTCGAGCTCGGGCCGCCCCGTTCGACTATCTGGTGACGAAGAAACCAAGGAGGACACCATGGGAGCCAAGGGAGAAGCCCTCGCCAAGCAGTTCGAGGCCAAGGTGCAGGAGGCCACGGCCGTGCTGGAGAAGTTGAGCGACACCGACTGGAAGAATACGACGGCCGCCGAGAAGTGGACGGTCGGCGTGACGGCGCACCACATCGCCGGCGCCTACGAGCCGGTCGCCCAGATCATCCAGACCGTCGCCACCGGAGAGACAGTGCCGCACTTCACGACCGAGATGCTGGACCAGATGAACGCCAGGCATGCGGTGGAGCACGCCGGGTGCACCAGGCCGGAGACGATCGCGCTCCACAAGAAGGGCGCGGCGGCGGCGGCCGCGGTCGTGCGCGATCTCTCCGACGAGCAGCTCGCGAAGAGCGGCATCGTGTTTGCGGGAGTGCCTCCCATGACCGCAGAGCAGCTCGTCATGAAGGGCCTCCTCGGCCACATCGACGAGCATTTCGGCAGCATCCGGAAGACGATCGGCGGCTGAGGCGCCACAGCGAGGTGCGCGAAAGGAGCCGAAGCAATGATCAAGGGGCTGGCCGGGGCAACGATCTGGAGCGAAGATCTGGACAAGCTAGTGCCGTTCTATCGCGACGTGCTGGGCCTCACGGTGGGCGTCCAGACGCCGGGCTTCGTCGTGCTCGCCAAACCCGGAACGCCGGCGCTCGCGCTGGGCACGCACAGTGAGGTGCACGGCCGCAATGCCGACCCGGCGCGGCACATGGTGGGCCTCCTGACCGACGACGTCACCGCGGACTGGAAGCGATTGAAGGCCGCCGGGGTCGAGTTCATCGAGGATCCGAAGGATTATGGCAACCTATGGCTCGCGACGTTGAGAGACTCCGAAGGCAACCTGGTCCAGCTGCTGCAGTTCAGCCGCACGAGCTGACCGGTCTGGCTAGCTTGAGGCCGTAGCGACGGGCCAGCTTCTCGGCCTCGCCGCGGGGCAGAGGTTGAGCGGGGTGGCGACGGCCGGCCTTCGACTACCTCCATGTGGAGGTGGAAGGGGGACCAGGGCGCTCGTGCCGTCAGCATCCTGCCGAAGCTGGCCGTGAGCGACGAGGAGCAGGCGCGAGGCCGGCTCGCGATGCGCCGCGCCATCACCGCCCGGCGCATCTGCGCCGATGGTATGCTCGACGCATTCGCCTGAGGAGCGCCATGGAATACAGGACGCTGGGACGGACAGGGCTGAAGGTCTCGGTGCTGGGCTTCGGTTGCGGCGATGTCGGCGGCATGATGGTGCGAGGCGCGCCGGCGGAGCGTGAGCGCGCCGTCGCCCGCGCCGTCGAGCTGGGTATCAACTACTTCGACACCGCGCCGTCGTACGGCAACGGCCTCTCCGAGCAGCATCTCGGGCAGGCGCTGAAGGCGCTCAAGCCCAGTGTCTACGTCGGGACGAAGTTCCGGCTCGCGGCCAACGACCTGGGCGACGCCGCCCGCGCGATCGGGCGGTCGCTGGACGCGAGCCTCGGCCGCCTCGGCGCGGAGCGTGTCGATCTCCTCCAGCTCCACAACGCGGTCGCTCCTGAGCGCGGCGGGAAAGCGCTCGGCGCGGCCGACGTCCTCGACCAGGCCGTCCCCGCTCTCGACAAGCTCCGGCAGCAGGGGAAAATCGGCTTCTACGGCATCACCAGCATTGGCGACACCGAGGCTCTCCATCGCGTGATCGAGTCCGGAGCCATCGACACCGCCCAGATCTTTTTCAACCTCCTCGACCCGAGCGCGGGATTCGAGGTGCCGCGAGGCTTCCCGGGACAGGACTTCCGCCGCTTGCTCTCACGCGCGCGGGCCCAGCGGGTCGGCGTGATCGTCGTCCGCGTCCTGGCCGGGGGCGCGCTCAGCGGTACGCCGGCGCGCCACCCGCTTGCCGCGCCCGCCGTCGAGCCGATCGCCACCGGTCCCGATTACGGGACCGACGTCGCCCGCGCCCAGGCGCTCAAGGCACTCGTGGACGAAGGGCACGCGGGAAGTCTCGTCGAAGCGGCATTGCGCTTTCCACTCGGCAGCGACGCCGTCTCGACCGTCCTCCTCGGCTACTCCACCCAGGAGCAGCTCGAGTATGCGGCGGCGTCGATGGCGAAGGGCCCGTTGTCCCCGGCCACTTTGGACCGGCTGTCCAGGCTGTGGTCCCAGCAGGCCGGCGCCCGGTGAGAGGAGCGAGCGAGGGCACCACCTGCCTTTGATGCCGAGGTGAGCGCGGCTGACCGCCTCGTTGGCCGAGACCTCGGCCGCGATGCCATGGAAGGCGCGTCCCTGCTCGAGCTGATAAGCGCGCGCGGCAACGGCCGACGCCCCCGCCAAGGGTTCTGCTTCTGCTCCACGAGGAGAACCTGCCAACCCGAGCGGCACGAATCCGCCGAGGTGGGCTGGCTTCGTCTGTCTGATCCCTCAGTCCCGCGCCGTGCCCTCTACCGGAACGACGGAACGCAACCCGACGCAACCGCTGGGAATCGACGCGAGGTAAGCGCCTGAAACGATTCAAGCAAAAACCGCCGCTCGCGGAGGGCCAAGACGACGAGATAAGCTACCTGGAGCCCTTCCTGGCGAAACGCCATGAAGGAGAAGCTCGGCCGGGCAGGATGCCCGATCCGACACCCCTGCGCGCTGCTCAAGGGCTCGCCTTTTCAGTCCGTCCGCGCTTGGCACACCGAATGCTTCAGCTGGGCGATGTCCTCGAATCGAGACTGCCAGGCAGCGACCTTGAAATGCAGGCGACAGCGGCCATGAGGAAGGACGGCGTGCGCAACTGGATGCTTCACCGCGGCTCGGAGAGCGCCGACCCGCGCTCCGCGGCGCTCGACGACGGCATCCGGATCGTCTGCTTCCTCGCGCTCGCCGCTCTGATGGTACCCGGCGGTCTGCTGACCCTGCTCTATTGGGTCAGCGAAACACTCCCGTGAGCCCGAAGGCGTGTCTCCACCGCGACCGTGGTGACTTCTCAGCAAGGAGGCCAACGATGAAGCGATTGACGGCATCCAAGTTCATTTTACTGGCGATGACATTCGCTGTCTGGACCAGCGGGCCGGCGTCATTCGCCCGGGGCCAGGCGCGGGCGGGCGCCGAAGGGAAGGGGGATCAACTCGGCACCGTCCACTTTGCGACGTCGTGCAATGCAGAAGTTCAGCAGTCGTTCGATCGGGCGGTGGCCCTGCTTCACTCCTTCTGGTACGGAGCCGCGGTGAAGGCGTTCACCGAGGTTGGCAACCGGGATTCCGCGTGTGCCATGGCGTACTGGGGAGTTGCCATGAGCAGCTGGTATCCGCTTTGGGAACCCCCGTCCGCCGGGGCGTTGAAGCAGGGGCGGGACGCTGTCCAGAAGGCGAGGAGCATCGGCGCGAAGACTGACCGGGAGCGGGACTACATCGGCGCGATCGAGGTATTCTACGCTGACGCTGACAAGTTGGATCATCGAACGCGCGCGCTGGCGTACGAGGCGGCCATGGAGCGGGTCCACGCCAAGTACCCGGAGGACCGAGAGGCGGCCGTCTTCTATGCGCTCGCGCTCGACGCGACGCAGGACCCGACCGACAAGACATACGCCAAGGTGTCCAAAGCGGGCCAGATCCTGGAGAAAGTCTTCGCGCAGCAGCCGAACCATCCTGGGGTGGCCCACTACATCATCCACAGCTACGACTACCCGGCGCTCAGCGCGCGCGCGCTCGACGCGGCTCGACGGTACGCAAAGATCGCGCCGTCGGCGCCGCACGCGCTGCACATGCCGTCGCACATCTTCACCCGGCGCGGGCTCTGGCAGGAGTCGATCCAGTCGAACGCCGACGCCGCGGTCGCCGCGAAGGCTGACAGAGACGCGCAGGGCCAGCTTCACGCCATGGATTACATGGTCTACGCCCATCTGCAGCTCGCCCAGGATGAAAAGGCGCGACGGGTCGTGGAGGAGGCGTTGACCTTCAACAAGGTCGAGCGCGAGACGGGGGCGACGGCCTATGCCCAAGCTTCGATCCCGGCGCGTTACGCGCTCGAGCTCCGGCGCTTCACCGACGCGGCGGCACTGCCGGTGATCGCGCGCCCCGAGCGCTACACCTACACCGAGGGAATCACCTACTTCGCTCGCGCACTTGGGGCCGCCCGGACCGGTGACGTGGCCGCCGCCCGTCGCGAGGTCGAACGACTCCAGACGCTGCGCGACACGCTCGTCCAGGGCAAGCAACGGTACTGGGCGGATCAGGTCGAAGTTCAGCGTCGAGCGGCCGCCGGCTGGCTGGCCTGGGCCGATGGCAAGTCCGAGGAAGCCGTGGCTCTCGTGCGAAGCGCCGCCGATCTCGAAGACGCGACCGAGAAGCACCCGGTGACGCCCGCGCCGGTTCTCCCCTCACGCGAGCTGCTCGGTGATCTCCTCGCCGAGCTGAAGCAGCCGGCGCTGGCGCTGCGGGAGTACGAGGCATCGCTCCAGCGAGAACCGAACCGCTTCAACACGCTGTACGAGGCCGCGCGCGCCGCCGAGATGTCGGGCGATCTGACCAAGGCCAAGGCGTTCTATAGCAAGGTCGTGGAGCTCGGGAGCCAGGCCGACGCCGAGCGAGCCTCGCTCGCGGCAGCGCGGGTGTTCCTGGCCGAGCACTGAGAGATTACGAGGCGCCTCCCTTCTCCGCCGCGAAGCGCGGCAGAAGGGGGGGCGCAGGCCGGGGGGTGCAAAGGCAGCCGAAGCAGCTTTGCTATGTCTCGCCTCCGGCGGCGGGCGCGCGCCCCACGGCGCCACGGCCACGAAGTACCCCCAAGAGGCGTGCTTCACGACTTCGCCCGAGGCGGCAACGGCTTGCGTCGCGCGTGAGGTGAAGCTTTACCTTGCCGTACCATCCCCCTCTTCCTCCCCCACCACGACGTAGTACGGGAGCCGGACCCGGTAGTTCACCAGCGCAGGGTCGCCCCCGCGGCCCTGGACGAGCAGGGCGGGTGCTCGCTCGCCTGGAGCGCGGCCGGCATCTGGATGTAGACGTGCTGCCCGTCATCGATGGCGACACTGCCACGCCATCGCGACCAGCAACGCCGCGCCCAGGTGGAACGGGGCTGACAGGCCCGCGGCATCAGCCAGCGCGCCCATCACGAGGGGGCCCGCGATCTGGCCGCTATCCGTCATGGTGCGGAGCCAGCCGATCGCCACGCCTTGCAAAGAGGGCAGGACTTGATCGCCGATCACGGCTGTGGGCAGGGGCGCCACGAATCCCGCCGTCGCCCCCAATGCGAGGCTCCAGACGCCGAGCAGGGCGGGATGGTTCACAAACGGCAAGCTGCCAAGCACGGCCGCATAGCCGAGCAAGCCGGCCAACAACACTCGCACGCGACCCCACCGGTCCGACAGACCGCCCCCGAACCAGAGGGCCACCAGCCGGCCGAGGATGCTCACGCTGGTCAGCAGGCCGACGGCTTCCGGCCCGAAGCCTCCACGGTTCACCAGATAGAGCGGAAAGAGGAACACGAGCACGCCGGTCTGGATGGCCGTCAGCACGGCGTTCGTCACGCTCATGACGAGCACACCCGGAGTACCCAGCACGGCTCCGAGCTGACGCCGATCGCCCGATCGCTGCGTCGCGCTTTCCCGCGAGACGGGCTGTAACGCCCAGCGCGCCACAAGTAGAGCCGCCACGAGCACGCATGCCGCCTCGAACACGAAGGGACTCGCCACGCCGACGCCCTGATACAGCCATCCCCCGCCGGCGCTCCCCACCAGGAGCCCAGAGGTTTCGCTCATCATCAACAGGCTGACCGCGCGACCGCGCCGCCGCACCGCTGGCAGATCCACCATGACCGTCGTGGCCACGGTTCCGAACATCGCCCAGCCCACGCCCGCGAGCGCGCGGAAGCTCAGGAACACGGCATAGGACGAGGTCATGATGCTCGCGACATCGCTGAATGCGATCACCAGCAGGCCGCCGATCATCATCGGCCGCCGTCCCAGCCGGTCGAGCAGGTATCCAGTCGGCAAGCTCGCGGTCCATTTCCCGAGGCCGAACACCGTGGGGATGGCCGTGACCATCCGGTAGTTCGCGGCAAACACGCCCCGGAGATACAGCGGCAAGGTTGGTCGCAGCACGCCCTGGCCCAGGTTGAACAGGAAGGCACCGGCGAGCACGCCCACGACTCCCCGCCACCATGAGGCGGGCGCTCTATCGAGAGCGTGCACGGCGCCCCCTCCCCGCGCTCGTGTCCGGCGGCTCGAGGCAGCGGCAGCGCCCCCCTGGTCCTTTCGCTGACGACGTCTCGATCCGACCCAGCACCTGCTCGAGCTCCCGCTCGAGAAGTCGCAGCTCTCGCATCTGCGCCTGGACTGTGGACAGATGCGCGTGGATCACCTCGCGCATGCGCTGGCGCACCGCGTGGCGGCCGCCGCCGTCCAGCGCGACCATCAGCCTCTTGAGATGGCGCAGCGACAGTCCGAGCATGCGGGCGCGTCGGATGAAGATGAGCTGCTGCACGCCCTCCGCGGTGTACTGGCGATAGCCGGACGCCGTGCGGGTGGGCGCCGGCAACACGCCGGCCGCTTCATAGAAGCGAACGGTCTTCGCGGCGATACCGGTGGATTTCGCGACCTGCCCGATCGTCAACGCCATCCGCACCTCCGGCTGTTGCGCGCAAGCACGGCTCCGGTTGACCCATGAGGACTGCGACGGCAACACCGGACAGCAGTGTCAGCGCCGCCACCAGGTGAATCGCCGCACCGAGGCCGACAAGGTCGGCCACGAGCCCGGAGAGCAGCGCGCCGACCGCATACCCCGAGTCCCGCCAAAAACGATAGACGCCGAGGCTCGACGCGCGCCAGGCCGGATGCGCATAGTCGGTGATCGCCGCGAGCAAGGTGGGGTAAACCATCGCCGTGCCCAGTCCCTGCAGGCCGGCCCCGAGAAGCCACGCGGGGTACGCCGGAACGAGCACGGTCAGCCAGATTCCGGCCGCCTGCACGATCATGCCGCCGGCGATCAAGCCCTTCCGGCCGAGCCGATCGGACAACGGTCCGGTGACGACCTGCAGGATTCCCCAGACTCCGGGGTACACCGCCTTGACGACGCCGATCTGCTGGACGCCTAGCCCGTAGCCGGCGAAGAACAGAGGATAGAGCCCCCAGGACATGCCGTCGTTGAGGTTGTTCACCAGACCGGCCTGGCAGACGGCAAAGAGGCTCGCGTTGCCCAGGCTCGTCGCGTAGAAGATGCGCCGGAATGACGGAGCCGTGCCGGCCGATGGCCTCACAGCGGTCGCCGCTTCGAGATGCGCATGGCCGTGGGTCTCTCTGACGAAGAGCACGGACAGCAGGAGTCCGATGAGCGCGATGCCGATGCCAAGGTAGAAAGGCTGCGGCCGCAGGGCGTGGTGCGCCGCGATGTACCCGGTGATCCACGACATCGCGCCGACGGCGAAGTAGCCCGCAAACTCGTTGAGGCCGAGGGCGAGACCGCGGCGCTTCGGCCCGACCAAGTCGACCTTCATGATGACCGTCATCGACCACGCCAGGGCCTGGTTCGCCCCGAGCAGGACATTCGCCAGGTCGATCCACCACCACGCCGGCGCGTAGATGATGAGGAAAGGAACCGGCAGGGCGAAGAGCCATCCGGTCACGAGAATCGGCTTCCTCCCGATCCGGTCTGACACGCGGGCGGCGACCAGGTTGAGGATCGCCTTCGTGATCCCGAAGCTCACGATGAACGACGTGATGGCGGTCTTCGAGCTGAGGCCGAATTCTTGCTCCCCGAGGAGAGGCAGCACGGTTCGCTCGAGGCCGACCATCGCGCCCACGAAGGCGTTGAGGAAGACCAGGAGCGTGAACTGCGGGAGGTTCTCCCGCAGGCCGAGCTGCATGCCGGTCACTCGGCGCCCAGGTTCTTCCGTCGATTCTCGGCGAAGATCTCGGGCTGTGGCGGTAGGTCTGTCAGGACGAAGCGGACGAACTCGTCCTTCGAGGTGAACTGCAGCGCCGGGTTGAAGCGACGCTCGAAGCCGATAGTGGAGCCGGGCTTGCCGCTGAGCCCCTTGCCGCAGGCGGCGCCACCGAAGTGCGCGGGAAAGACTTCGATATGGTCAGGCAGCTTCAGGAGTTTCCCGAAGACGCTGTCATAGAGTTGCTCCGCGAGCACGGTCTCGGCGCGGGCGCCGAGCAGGTCCGGGCGCCCCACGCCGCCGGAAAAGAGCGTGTCGCCGCTGAGGACGAACCAGGGCTCCGGCGCCCGGCTGCGATCGGTGACGAGAATCGAGATGCTGTCCGGTGTGTGGCCCGGCGTATGGAGGACAGTCATCCGGACATTGCCCATGTCGTGCTCCTCACCGTCCTCCAGGTCCATGTGCGGGAAGCGCACATCGGCCGACTCGTGGAACAACACCGAGGCTCCCGTCGCGGCGGCCAGTCGCCGCGCGCCGGAGACATGGTCGGCCTGGACGTGGGTCTCGAAGATGTGGGTCATGCGCATCGCCTTCTGCGCCGCCGCCTCGAGGTACGGCTCGATCTCGGGCTGTGGATCCACCACAGCGCAGCGCCCTGCGCCCGCTCAGCCGAACAGATAGCTGGCGCAGCCGGTCTTCGGAACCAGGAACTGACGGAAGATCATCGGGAGCCCTCCTTCTTCCAATCGTGGTCGATGCCCCACGCTACCCGGTCAACTTGTATAAGGTCCAATACCGTGTTCTTATCTGAGCGATAAGCTCGGACTTATGCAGCAGCTCAGCCTGCGGCAGTTCGAAGTCTTCCTCGCGGTGGCCCGGGCCCAGAGTTTCCGGCGCGCGGCCGAAACGCTCCATCTGAGCCAGCCGGCGCTGTCCCAGCACGTTGCCGAGCTGGAGCGGGCATTGGGTACTCGACTCCTCGACCGCCTCGGCCGCCGTGTGACGCTCACCGAGGCGGGACGGATCCTCGAGGACCACGCGCTCCGGGTCTTCGTCACGCTCGCGAGCATGCGCGAGACCATCGGAGAGCTCGGCGGTCTCAAGCGCGGGTCTCTCCTCATCGGCGCCAGCACGACGCCAGGGATCTATCTCATGCCCGTGCTCATGAGCAGCTTCGAGCGCGAGCACCCCGGGATCTCGGTGGACCTCCGCATCGCCAACTCGCAGGTGATCGAGGAGCAGGTGCGGGCCAACGAGCTGGAGCTGGGCGTGGTCGGCGGACACGGGCTGCGTCCGGGTGAGGCGTGCCTCGCCGCCGGCGTGCTCGACGAACTGGTCCTGATCGTGCCGCCAGGCCACCGGTGGGCCGGACGCGCGCGGATAGATGCGTCCCGGTTGGCGCAGGAGCGGTTACTGACGCGGGAAGAAGGCTCGGCCACGCGGCACGTGACAGAGCGAGCGCTCCTGCAGGCCGGCGTCAAGATCGGCCGCACGATGGAGCTCGGTCACACCGAAGCGATCAAGCAGGCCGTGATGGCGGGCCTCGGCGTGGCGTTCGTGTCGATCTATGCGGTGCGCGGGGAGCTGGAGACCGGTCGCCTGCAGCAGGTCCGCCTCCGGGGGCTCGGTGTCCAGCGGCACTTCCATGTGATCCACAACGAGGCTCGGACGCTGACCGCCCGTGCCCAGGCGTTCATTGGAGCCATTCAGAGCTGGGGCCAGCGCGCGATCCCTCAGCGAAAGAACGCAGGCCGGCGCTGAGTCTCGGTGACGAGGAAAGGAGCGAGCCGGCCCGGACGTGCTTACGGGGCGGGGGCCAGTCGCGACTAACGGCCAGCCCCCGGATCGCGGCGGCCGCCGAGGTGGCGAACAGCACGGCGATTCACCCAGAGCACCGCCTGCAGCACGCGGCGCCGGCGCGCCGGGATCCCCGTGCCGATCTCGCAGCAGGCCGTCATCGCGTCTCAATGTGCCATGAGCCGCACCCGGGCATCAAGCCGCAGCATTGCTAGCTCGACGACCACTCGATCGCGACCACCTCGACGGGTTCGGAGAGGCCCTTCAGCGTGAGCCAGCGGGAGGCCGAGGTCGCCGTGCTGACTCCAGGCTCCCGCAGCGTAGCGACGCTGGCCAGAATCTCACCACCGCCTGCCGCCGCTCCGATCCGCGCGGCCTCATGCACGCCCTTGCCCGTACGTTCCCGGCCGCGCTGGAGCGTCAACGTGCTGTGCAGCCCAATCCGCACCTGAGGCGCAAAGCCGTGCTCGCGTCGATGCTGGACGAGCGTCCGCTGGATGGCGATGGCGCACTCGACCGCAGCGGACGCCCGGGTGAAGGCGACGAAGAACCCGTCGCCGACGTGGTCAATCTCCTCACCGTCATGTTCGGCAAAGCACGCGCGAAGTGTGCGATCGTGCCAGCGATGAAGCGCCTCCCACGCCTCATCGCCGATCGCCTCGACCAGCGGCGTCGAGCCCACGATGTCGGTGAACATGAACGTCTGCCGGGCCGGCGCAGCAGGCGCGGACTCATCGGCCGCCTGCTCCGTCGCGAGCCGTGCAGCGAGGCGAGCGGCCTCGCCCACCGCTCCGACCCGCATGTACGCATCACGGGCGACCTCGAGCTCGAGGATGGCTGCGGCCACATCGCCCAGCAGGCGATAGGCGTCAGCGAGCAGGGCGCGCGCCCGCGCCGCCTCGTACACCAGATTGGTGTCACACCACCACCGCCAGGCGCGCCCCAGCTGCTCCACGGCCTCGCCCGCGCGCCCAGTGGCCAGCGCCAGCTCGCCCCGAGCACACGCCGCGCTCGCCCTGACGGCTGGCGTCCCCAGCAGGTCAGCGAGCGAATCGAGCTCCTCGCAGGCGGCCCGGGCCGTCTCCGTGTCCCCGGCCGCGAGCACGATGGAGACCCAGGCCGGCAGCAAGTGGGGGCGATTCTCGACATGCTCGAGCGCGGCACTCGTCAGCGCGGGCTCCAGCGCCCGGCGCGCGCTCTCCGGGTTCCCCTCGCTCAGCCGCAGCAGCGCGAGCCCGGGCTGGGGATCGACTCCGAGCGCGATCGCCTGCCGATATGCCTCGGCGGCTGCGGAGAGGTTGCCTCGCCGGAGCCGGGTGTCGCCAAGCTCCTGCCAGGCCGAGCCCGCCGCGCGCGGGCTCGCCTCGCGGAGGTCGGCCACCGCCGCCTCCGCCTCGCGCTCGGCTTGGACCAGGTCGCCACGCAAGCGGAGGATCTCCGCGCGATGCGTCCGGCAGACACCGGGGAACCCGCTGACAGCCTCCCGCGTGCACCAACGCGTCGCGACTTCGGTCCACTCGCCGGCGCGCTGGTAATCACCGCGGTTTCGGCACGCCAGAATGGTCCCGCAATAGATCGCGCCGGCCGCCATCAGGCCGAGCGTGCCACCCATCGCGAGGCCGGCGGCTTCATCAATCCGCTTCAGTCCCTCGCTCACCTGCCCGGTTGACAGGAGGAGATGACCGAAGTCGTGGACGGCGAGCGCCTCAACATCCGGGTCGCCGTATCGGCGCGCGATGTCGATCGCCCGCTCGAGGTGCCCGCGTGCTCCCGTTATGTCGCCGCTGTGCATCGCGGCACGCCCGAGGCAGCGCTCGAGCAGGGCGTGTTCGACGCATTCGGTCTCCCCTTCCAGATATCGCATCGCACGTGACATCGAGCCGCTCGCCACCGACAGGCCGGCGCGTAGGTAGTGTTCGACGGCCAGCATGAGGGCCACCCCCGCGGCTCGGCGGCGGTTGCCCTCGCGCAGGTGCGTCTGCTCGGCGCACTCGAGGATCTCGATCACCTCGCCGAAGCGCCTAGACCAGCGGGCGGCCTCGGCGAGCGCCTCCAGGTCGTCGGGCGCAAGCGGCCGCGCGTGATCTGCCGCCCGAAGCTTGGTGTAGGCGCCTTCCCAGTCGCGCCGCGCCAAGGCGGCTCGTCCACTGATGAGGTCGTCGTTCGCCAGTTCGTGCATCGCTCATCTCGGTCCTGAAGACCCGTTGGTACCTTCGAGTGTAGCTCCGCAGCTCAGGGCCGGCGAGTCGGGACGGAGGAGGACTGCGGGCGTCCTGGACGGCCCTCTCGTCCACCCGGCGCAGCAGGTGGCCCGATCGTCAGAGAGCCGTGTCGGCCTGACGACCATGCGCGCGTGTCACGCGGGTGCCGCCGCGACGCGCTGCCCCAGCGGCCTCCGGCCTTCCAACTGTTCTCCGACATGGTGTGTCTCGTCCGTTCAGGTCAACGACCACCAGCGGCTCGCTGCCAGCGCGCCGCCAACGAAAATACGACTGGTGGAAGCATCACCGCCTGCAGGACCGGCAGCGCCCCGATCTTCACCACCGGCACGAGAGGGTGGGGAGGGCTGTACCCCCAGCGCCCGAGCCGATAGACCATGATCCATTCGATCGTCGCCTGCACCGCGATCCCGACGAGCACGACGACGGCGTACCTTGCCCCGCCTGGCGGCACGAACCACTGTACGTCGCGCCACAGCATGGTGCCGAGCGCCCACAGCGCCACGATGATCACGCCGTCTCCGAGCGCGGCCGACGCGCACACGGCCGTCGCCGCCCACCAGCCTTGCGGCATCCCGGTGAACGCGGGAGCCTGAGCCATCTCCCACAGGAAATACATCGGTAACGCGATGACGAGCACGCGTCCCGCCGCCCGCAGCGCTATCCCCCCGAGCGGGTCCGTGCCGCCTCGGCACGGAGCAAGAAGCTGCCCTCGGTCACCACCTTCTCACCAGGTTTGACGCCTTCCAGCACGTGCACGAGATCACCCAGTGCTGCGCCGATACGGATGGGCCGCTCGGCGAACCGGTGCTCGCCGCCGGCGGACGGGACGTACACGACCGCGCGGTCACCGAGCAGTTGCACGGCGCTCTTCGGCACCAGTGTGCGCCGCTCGCCCATGCCCGTTTGAAATACGACGGACACATACATGCCGAGGCGGAGACCACCGCCCCGGTTCGGCACCTCGACCCGCGCCTTCGCCGTGCGAGTCGCGGTATCGACACGGGGGTCGATGTAGGTCACTCGTCCGCGCAGCGCCTGGGTCGGGGCGGACGGGACCGTCACCGTCGCCTCGGAGCCCACGCGCACGCTCGCGAAGTCCTTCTCGTAGAGATCGCCGATCACCCAGACCGTGCTGAGATCGGTCACGACGAACAGGTCCTGGCCCGCGCCGACCACCTGACCCGGATTGATGCTCCGCGCGATGATCAGTCCATCCGACGGTGCGGTCACGGTCACTTCGGAGACGACGTGCGAGGCGTCGCGGAGCGCGCCGACTTGTCCCGAAGTCAGCCCGAGCAGGAGCAGCCGCTGCCGAGCCGCGGCCACTTCCGTTTCGTGGCCGGCGTGGACCGCGGTAATTTCCTCGAGCTCTTGCCGGCTCGCGGCCCCGATGGCTGCCAGCTTCTCGGTGCGCTCCCGCTTCTGGTGATCTGCGGCGAGCATCGCCTGCATGGAGAGATATTTCATCTGCGCGTCAGCGAGCTCCGGGCTGAAGATCACGGCGAGCAGCTGCCCGCGGTCGACCGGCTGCCCGAGCTCGACCCCGACCCGCCGCACGCTGCCGCCGACCAGGGCATTGACCTTCGTGTCGCGGTAGGCGTTGGACATGACGGTCGCCGGGACAGTGGTCGTCGACACCGATGCCTCGGTGCGCACCGCCGCCGTCTTGATCGCCGCGCGCGCTGCCGCCTCGGGCGTGAGCGACACTTCGACCGGCGCGTCGTCCTGGCTGGCCGTGCTGCTATCCGCCCGCGGGCCGGCCATTCCCGGCACCGGCGGCAGACTTTGATCCACGCCAGCGCCGGCGGGCGCCCGACCTGCCTTCGGCGCGCCGCCCGGCGTCGAGGCCCGCCGCTCGCTCCACACGACTCCGCCGGCCACCCCGACCAGGATCAGCGCCAGAGCCAACGCCGCTCTCAGCAGTAGCCGTCCAAGCGCGGGCCTCCGCCCGCGCACCGTCGCTCCTCGCTCGATCTCTTCCTCGCCCCGCTCCATCTCTCCTCCCTCAGCGATCAACCATGCCGACCGCCCGCTCCACATCCACCGCCGCATCATAGACCTGCTTCAGCGACTCCGTATATCCCGTTTCCACGTCGATGAACCGGCGCTGCTCCGCGATGACGTCGAGCAACGTCCCGCGCCCTAGCTGGTACGTTTGCCTCACCACGTCGAGGTTCTGGCGGGCCGTGTCCCGCACGCCGCGTTCGTAAATCTGGAGCGACCGCTGCGCGGCCTCGAATTGCGCGAACGCGGCCTCCACATCCTGGCGGACTGTGAGCACCGCCGCGTCCACCCGCCGCTCGGCGGCACGGGCTGACGCGACGGCGGCCGCGATGTTGCCCTGGTTCCGGTTTCGGATCGGCAGCATGATGCTGACGCCGCCGCCGAAGTAGTGGAAGACGTCCTGGATCGGACGGGTCGCTCCGGTATTGGTGAGCCCGCTCAGCGCGAAGCCGAAGTCCTGGCGCTGATACCCGACATTCACGCTGGCATCCCATCGGCCCTCCGTGCGCTCCTTGCGGATCTGAGCCGCCGCCATCGCCGCGTCCGCGCGCGCGGCATCGAGATCAGCCCGCCTCGCGAGCGCCTCGCGCACTGCCACCAGTCTATCGAGCGCCAGCGACGGCGCGGCGAGCTCGCCTCTCAAGGTCAACGGGGCCTCCGGTGGCATGCCGGCGACCGCCTTCAGCTGGACCGCCAGCACCTCGACGCGACCGGCCAGCAGCCTCTGGGTCGCGTCCAGGCGGTTCACCTCGACCTGGAGCAGACTCTCCTCGAGCGGCGGCGTCGCGCCCTGGCGGACGCGTTCTTGGAGCAGGTTCAGCGCGTCTCGATTGACACGTAGCAGGTCCGCGGTGACGCCGAGGTTGCGCTGCGCGGCCAGCAGGTCGCCGGCCTTCATCCGGACCTCGGCGCGCAGCCGACGCTCGCGATCGCGGACCTGCGCGCGCTTCATCTCCACCTCGCGCTCGGCGACGCCGACCCGGCCCTCTTTGCGGCCGTTCAGGTCGAGCGGAACCGTGACGCCGATGTTGAGGTTGTTGTCCGGGCTGATCGCCTTCTGCCCACCGAGCTCGAGCACCGGGTTCGGTCGAAGAGCGGCCTGTCGGAGCCGCCCTCCGGCGGCCTCGATCTCGAACCGCGCGGCGCGGAGCTCGGGGTTATCGGTCAGGGCACGACTCACCAGCTCTTCCACCGTCATCTCGTCCTGCGCGGCGGACGCCGCTCCGCGCCCGCCCGAGGCGACGACGATCACGGCACACGCAAGCAGGATGACGGCCACCACACCGTGTCGCATGTCAGCAGCTCAGCGCACCGACACTGAGAACTTCGTCGAGCCTTTGCCCGCGGGTCCGTCCCAGCTCACGGTCACCTGCCGCGCGCCTGAATCGGGGAACTCGATGGTGCCGAGATATCGCCCGGGCGTCTTGTCCGGCGACAGCGTGGCCCCCGTCACCATCGGCGTCATGCCCGGCATCGCCATGCTCGTGCTGAGCGTGACCTTGCCGGCGTCGACCGGTTGCTTGTCCTTGGCCGACGTGAACTCGAGGACGAAGGTGTTCTTGCCCTGGGCCCACTGCCCCGATTCGCTCTTGAGCGTGACCACCACGTCCTTGGCCTTCTGCGTCTGGATCGTCTTGAGCTCGGCGCCCCACGCCCACGTGGCGAGCCCGTTCGCGATGAGCGCGCTCCCGAGCGCTACGGTAGCGATCAATCGGTTGATGCGCATGGTCTCTCTCCCTTCATGGTTGTGTGCTGCCACCCAGCGACGGTCTTGTCTGAGCCGCCGGTCTGGACTCCTCGGCGCGCTCAGCCTCGGCCCGGCGGAGCTCCCGCTCGCGCAGCCAGTAGAAGAGCACCGGGGTGACGATCAGCACCAGCACGAGCGAGCTCAGCATGCCTCCGAGCACCGGCGTCGCCAGCGGCTTCATGACCTCCGCGCCCGCCGAGTGGCTCCACATGATGGGCAGCAGGCTCGCGACGACCGCGGAGACCGTCATCACCTTCGGCCGGAGCCGGAGCAACGCGCCTTCTTTCACCGCCTCGAGCAAGGCCTCACGCGTCAAGCGTCCTCGACGCTCCTCGCGCTTGCGGTTCACCGCCTCCTCGAGGTAGATCACCATCACCACCGCGGTCTGGACGGCGGTGCCGAACAGCGCGATGAACCCGACCCAGACGGCCACGGAGAAGTTGTAGCCGAGCGCGTACAGGAGGTAGATGCCACCGGCCAGCCCGAACGGCACCGCGAGCAGCACCTGCGCGGCGTTGAGGAACGAGCCATAGGTGACGTAGAGCAGCATGTAGATCACGACCAGCACCACCGGGACGATGATCTGGAGCCGCTGCTTGGCCCGCACCTCGTTCTCGTACTGGCCGCTCCACTCGATGTAGGAGCCCTTGGGGAGCGGGACCCGCTCGGCGATGATCGCGCGGGCCTCGTCCACGAAACTGCCCACATCGCGACCCCGGACGTTCAGCAGGACCGTGACGACGAGGAGCCCGTTCTCGCTCGAGATCATGGCGGGGCCGGACACGGGCCGGATCTCCGCGACCTGGGCGAGCGGCACCTGCACGCCGTTGGGCCCGGTCACGAGCACGCTGCCGAGCGCCTGGGCGTCGACGCGGTACTGTGGCGCGTAGCGGACCCGCACCGGGAACCGCTGCCGGCCTTCGATCGTGAGCGTGAGGTTCGTCTCTCCGACCGCCGTCTCGATGACGTCCTGGATGGCGCCCACGGTGATTCCGTAGCGCGCCGCCGCCTCGCGGTTCACGCGGATGTCGAGATACGGCGCTCCCGTCACCTGCTCCGCGTAGACGTCGGCCGCCCCCGGGATCGTCCTGAGCACCTCGGCGACCGCCCGCGCCCGCTCCTCCAGCGCCTTGAGGTTGTCGCCGAAGACCTTGACGCCGACCTCGGAGCGGATCCCCGTGGTCAGCATGTTGATGCGGTTGATGATGGGCTGGGTCCAGATGTTCGAGACGCCCGGCATTGCCGTCGCCTGGTCCAGCTCGGCGATGATCTTCTCCTGCGTCATGCCCGGCCGCCACTCGGCCTCGGGCTTCAGGTTCACGATCGTCTCGGTCATGTTGAGCGGCGCGGGATCGGTCGAGGTGTCCGCGCGCGCGATCTTCGCGACCACCGAGGCGACTTCATGCATTGCCTGGATCGCGGCGTCCTGCTTGCGGGTGATCTCGAGCGCCTGGGGCAATGAGATCGACGGATCGGTGATCGGCATGAACATCAGGTCGCCCTCGTTCAGCGGCGGCATGAATTCTTTCCCGATCCGAGGCAGGAGCGCGGCGGCCCCGGCCACGACCAGCACCGCGACGGCAATGGTCAAGACGCGATGCCGGAGCGCCCAGCCCAGCACCGGGCGATACGCCCACACGAGCGGCCGCATCACCGGATTGTCTTCCTCGCCCCGGATGCGACCCCCGATCAGGAGCGTGCAGAGCACCGGCACCAGCGTCACGGACAGGATCGTGGCGCCGACCATCGCGAAGGTCTTCGTGAACGCGAGTGGATGGAAGAGCTTGCCCTCCTGCCCGGTGAGGGCGAAGACGGGGATGAACGCGAGGATGATGATCGCCATCGAGAAGAAGATCGGCCGCCCGACCAGGCGCGTCGCCTCCAGCACGGTGGCGATCACGGCCCGCTGGTTGCGCAGACCCACGCGGCGCTGCTCGATGAATCGGAAGGCGTTCTCGGTCACCACGATGGCGGCGTCCACCAGGACCCCGACGGCGATCGCGATGCCCGCCAGCGACATGATGTTCGAGGTGATGCCGAGGTAGCGCATGAAGAGAAACGAGGTGAGCACCGCCAGCGGGATCGGGATCGTGACGATCAGGATCGACCGGAAATGCAGCAGGAAGATCGCGTTCACCAGGGTGACGACGATCGCCTCCTCGATCAGCGCGCGCTTGAGCGTGTGCACGGCGCGCCTGATCAGGGCCGACCGATCGTAGAACGGCACGATCCGCACCCCGCGCGGCAGCCCCGCCTGGAGCGCCTCGATCTTTTCCTTGACGCGGTTGATCACGTCGACGGTGCTGACGGCGTAGCGCGCCACCACGACGCCACCGACCGCCTCGTCCGTGCCTTTCATGAGCGCGCTCGCGCGGAACGCGTCGCCGACCTTGACCTCTGCCACCTGCCGGACGAAGATCGGCACCCCGTTGTCCGCGCCGATGACGACCTGTTCGAGATCCGCCGGCCGCTCGATGAGCCCGAGCCCTCGGATCACCGACCACGTGCCGCTGCCCTGGACGACGTTGCCGCCCACGTTGCGGTTGCTCCGCATGACGGCGTCGACGACGGTTGAGAGCGGGATCTTGAAGGCCTGGAGGCGCTTGGGGTCGACGTCGATCTGGTACTGGCGGACGGTGCCGCCGATGCTCGCGACCTCGGCCACGCCGGGCACCGAGTTGAGCTGGTACCGGATGTACCAGTCCTGGATCGAGCGCAGGTCGCGGAGGGCGTAGCCCTTGCCTTCGAGCGTGTACCAGAAGACGTGCCCCACGCCCGTGGCGTCCGGTCCGAGCGTCGGGACGACGCCGGTCGGGAGCGCCTTCGACAGCAAGTTCAGCCGCTCGAGCACGCGTGAGCGCGCGAAGTAGAGATCGATCGCGTCCTCGAAGATCACGTTGATCATCGAGAAGCCGAAGGCGGAGGATGAGCGGACGACGCGGACGCCCGGTAGCCCTTGGAGGCTCACGGTGAGGGGATACGTGATCTGGTCCTCCACCTCCTGCGGCGAGCGCCCCGGCCAGTCGGTGAACACGATCACCTGATTGTCCGAGAGGTCGGGGATCGCGTCGATGGGGGTCGTCAGGAGCGCCCAGTATCCCCAGCCGCCAATGAGGAGAAAGGCGGCGATCACGAGCAAGCGATTGCGGAGCGAGACCTCGATGAGCCAGTTGATCATGCGCGCCTCAGTGCCCTCCCCGGGCCCGTCGCGCGGCAAACCGCGCAAGGCGGCGCACGCGCGGAGTCGAGGATCGACAGTGTTATGACAGCGGGTGCTGTGAAAGCCGGTGCGGAGGACGCGCTACTTCGGAGGCAATTCGAGGACGGCTGGATCGGGCATGGGCGCTTGGGTGGCTGCCTCGACATAGCTGGCCGAGACGAGTTGGATCACGGCAGCGACCGCCGGTGCGGAGACGCCGCACGACGAGGCGCCGCACGGCCCCTCGCACATGGCGCCCATCCCTGCACAGTGGCTCGCGGCCATCAACAGCGGAGCCGCGAATCCCCAGACGAGGATGGTGACGACAACGACCAACACTCGGAAGCGCCTCATGCCGTGGCAACTATAACACAGGTGCGGTGTCCTTGACCTGCCTCGAACTCCAGGCCGAGCGGTGACGCGATCGCCTGGGCGACCTGTGGTCGATCGCCGGTGAGGAGAAGGAAATGGCGGATGCCAAGTCCGCGGAGCGCGGCCAGCGCGCCGGAGACGTCGGGACGCAGCGTGTCGGCCAGCGCGATCAGCGCCGCGACTCTGCCGTCCCGCGCGAGCAGCACGATCGACTTGCCGTCGCTGGCGAGCGACTGTTCACTCACTTCTGTAAGGCAGGACTTCTTCTCGGCCTGTGGGTCGATCGCACCGAGCTGGCGCGGCTTGCTCGACAGTTGCGAGAACTCGAGATTGACGCCGGAGAGCTTGAGGCGAACGCGTCGCACGCGCACCCCCGCCTCGTCGAGCGCGACGCCGCGACGCCGGCTCTCCGGTAAGGCCGGCGGCCCGAGCCGTGCCTGGCGCGTTCTTGGATGGATGACCCTGGGAGGTGCGTTCGTTGTCGCGCCGCTCGTGGTGAGTCCCTATTACTTGATCGTCCTCGAGCGCCTGGATGACCTTGGTCACCATGTTCACGCGGATGAACGCCTTGATCTCAAGCACGAGCACCCTCCTCCGCAGGGCCCCCCTCGCGACGGGCCCGCCGTGTTTCGACGATGAGGTAGACCACGGGAAGGATGAAGAGCGTCAGCATCGTGGAGGTGAAGAGGCCGCCC
>WNGF01000733.1_pt1 | contig 68567 bp, 64 predicted proteins | sample 5400641 | NCBI WGS metagenome assembly WNGF01 (sample SAMN13153371, study PRJNA577476) | soil metagenome | isolation source: 80 cm soil or saprolite under grassland replicate 2 | place: USA:California | collected 2016-06-15
CTCGATCATGTCAGAATTGATAGTAGAGAAACGGACTGACATGGGACAGTCGCAAGACCGCCAGCAGGAACATGCCCGCGACGATTATGGCAACCCGCCAATCGAGCCGGCGCAGGATACCGCTTCCCAGGGTCTCTTCGGGCAATCCCAGCGCAGGCTTGAAGCGTCCGAAGATTTGATACGTATTGGGCATGGTAAAGGTCGCGATCCCGACGCACACGAGCAGCAAGCCCATCGGTCGCGTGGCCGTCGCAAGGTAATCCGGCGGCAAGATGGCGGGCCACAGTTCCCGCGGCCGGAACCATTCCGTCAGCGTTAAGGCGTATCTGAGGTCGGTGAACTGCGTGCGCAGCAAGCCCTTAAACGACGGCCAGCCCATTGGGTCGGCGGTCATCGGCCAAAGATATGCAAACATGGCTTTGGCGTCCGCAAGCGTCTCGGATCGGAACAGCACCCACGCGAGCGTCACGGCGGTGAATGTCACGAGCACGGCAAGCCTGTCGGCCAGCCGCGTCTTGAATGCAAGGGAGCGGCTGACAGGAAGCGCGCGCCAGGCATGATTCACCGTGAGCATCAAACCGTGGAGGCCGCCCCAGATGACAAAGGTCCAGTTCGCGCCGTGCCATAGTCCGCCGAGCAGCATAACGATGCCGAGATTGAGATAGCGTCGCAGCGTGCCGCGCCGATTGCCGCCGAGCGGAATGTAAAGATAGTCGCGCAGGAAGCGCGACAATGTGATGTGCCAGCACCGCCAGAAATCGATGATCGATGTGGCCTTGTAGGGCGAGTAGAAGTTGACCGGCAGTTGGAAGCCGAACATGCGGGCCAAGCCCACCGCCATGTCGGAATAACCGGAAAAATCGTAGTAGAGCTGAAAGCTGTAGGACAAAACCGCCACCCAAGCGGAAGCGGTGTCGAGGGGATGTCCTGCCTTTACTGTCGCGTAGCCGGCATCCGCATAGACCGCAAGGCTGTCGGCAATGACGACTTTCTTGAACAAGCCGACCACGAAAATGCTCACACCGACGGCTATGTCCGCCGCCAGATCCCTTCGTTGCGAAGGGCCGATCTGCGGCATGATCTCGGAGTGGTGCGTAATAGGACCGGCGATCAGCTGCGGAAAGAAGGTAACGAAGAAGGCGTAGTTTAGCAGCGTGAAGTTACGCACCAGGCCGCGGTGCGCGTCCACGAGAAAGGCGATCTTCTGGAACGTGATGAATGAAATCCCTATTGGCAGGACGATGCTCGGCACCGCCCACTGCAGTCCGAAGATGGAATCCACGTTGGCAACAAAAAAACCTGCGTATTTGAAATACCCGAGAACACACAGGTTGAAGACGATGCCGATCGTCAGGAGGGCGCGTGACTGGGTGCGCGAAAGTCCGCCGTCAATGATCAGCGTACCGAAAGCGAAATTCACTGTGATCGAGAATAGAAGAAGGAGCAAAAACTCCGGTCGCCACCACGCGTAATAGACGAGCGACGCCAGCACCAACCAACCGATCGGCCAAAGCAGGTTGGAACCGCGGCGCAGCAGAGCGTAGCCTGCCAGCACGAGCGGCAGGAAACAGAAAATGAAGACATAGGAATTGAACAGCACCGCGTTGGTCTGACTGTTTGGGCGTCGTGGCTTGAGTGAGAGGGAGCGGGGAGACGGTACGCTGGCAACCGTATTCGATCAATCTCGCAGGAACCGCGACTGGTTCCGTGCCGACTTCAATCCATTGCCCTCGTGCTAACGCAGTCCCAGCGCGCGGACGTCCTCCGCGTCGCGCAAGCGACAGCCGCTATTGTTCCAAAAGCTGAATTCCCATTTGAGGCGGACATCCAGCTCGCCCGTAAAGAGGATGAGCGTGTGGATCAGGTTCGCGCGCAGCACTTTGACGCCGTCGGCCTGCTCTGGAAGCAGCCGGAAACAATGGGAAAACTGCAGCGGCAGGAGCAGGGCGGAGGTTCCCGCGCTCGTCGCCGTCACGTGCACGGCGCCGCGCTCGAATATCATGTGCGGCCGCTGCGCAGCGACCAGTTGCTGGGTTGTCGCGGCGGCATCGGCGAACGCCTCGGACTCGAATAAGGCGGGGTTGGCGCGGATACGTTGCAACAATTCCGCAGAGCTGATCTCTCCCGACACCTTCAGCGGCGAAAAACCGGCGATATTGGGATGGGGCAGCTCGTAAAGATAAAGGTCGATCCCGTCCTTCAGCGGCACAGTGCGCGCCAAGCTTGCAGGGGGCGGGAGGGCAAGATCGGTAACGGCGAAGCGCACGCCCATTGCCCGCAAGACATCGATATTGGCGAGGCGAGGGAGCGCGAAGTTGAGATCCTGGGCGTCTTGCGGTGCGTTGAGAACATTCGCAACGTAAAACATGAGCGGCTTGGAGAGGCCCTGTCCATACTCGGACAAGGTCGGGATATTGCGCCACCATAAGTCGAGCAGATCGTGACTGCTGCCGATATCGCCCGCCAGGCGCTGAAGGAAGTTTTCGAACTCGCCCGGCTTGAGCGGCCGGTCGGCATTTTCAAGCAACCGCTGGCGCAGCGGGCTTGCGGGTGAGCCGAGGAGAGTGGCAACCGAACCGCGAAAGGCCTGCCCCGGACGCAACGAGATTTCGCGCTCGAGAACCTCGATGATCGGCGACTCGCTGCGCGGTTGAGGGCCCCGCTGCTTGAACAGAACGGCGCGTCCGGAATCCAACAAGGCAACGAATGCCAGCGCTGCGACACAAATGAAGGCTGGAACCCATCTCGCCCCGGCGCCAGCTGTACTTATCTCTAAAAGGGTGACGACAGGATACAGACTGAAGAACGCCCAAAACGGATACATCATCAGATAAACGTAGAGCGGTGAAAGCGGGAGCGGGGCGATAATTCCGAGGCTCGCGCCGATCCAGCCGAGCATGAGGACGGTCCAAAGCACGCTGAACAGAGCACCGATGCGCGCGAGCGGCGGCTGCGTGCGGATGGCAACGACGATGCCGCCCAGAATGATGGCCACTTGAAGCCAGCGCGACCCTGTCAGCGCGAGCGGCAATTGCGTCAAGCGATCGCACAGAAGACCCCATGCGCAGAGTTCATCGCGGGCGCGAGCTATCAAATCAGGATCGAACTCCGTCGACCAATGAAATGCCGGCAGAAAAGTCTCCGGGCCGGAGAAACGCGCGGAATAATCCCTCGCGCCTGCGAAAAACTCGGGAAAGTGCAAAGCAACGCAGCAGCCCAGCACGTGGATGCCGGCGGCCAACCGCCAGAGCAGCTGCTGGTAGGAGGTCGACGAGAAAAAAATGACGCCCGCGAGCAGCAGCGATCCAAGCAGCATCCCGCCGTTGTAGAACGGCGCGGCAAGGACGCTCAGCAGGATCAGAAGGAAGATGCAACTGGCGAGCAGCCAGTTGAAAGCAAGCCGGTATCCGAAGCTCCTCTTGGCATGCCGCTCGGCGCCGATGTTGATGAGCGCGACAAGCAGCAGGTTGCTGAGCGTCAGCGTATGGCCGTAGGGCGGATTGGTGGCGAGCCAACCCTGCAGGCCGAAGACGAAGTTGAGCGGAGGAAACAGCAGGACGGCAAGCCAAAGCGACGCGGCGAATGCAAAGGGCCGCGAGAATCCCAACGCCCACCCCAGGGCGAACGCCGACAAGGTGACTTCGGTGAAATAGATGGTGAACGAGACGACCTGCTTTGATGTTTCAGGGATGTCGGTCTGGAAAATCCAAACTGCGGGATTGAAATAAGGATTGATCGCCATGAGCATGCTGGTCATGCCCTGGAGAGGATTCATCGCCGTCACGTCGAGCGGGTGCGCCCAATCCAGGTAGGCTTTGCCCAGCCAGAGGCTCAGGTCGGCATCGCGGCCGAGGTAAAGAAGACCGGAATGGCGAAACCAAATGGCCGTGAAGCTCAGCAGCACGACAAAGTAAGCCGCGAGATAGCCCCACATCGCGCTCGGGCTTATTCGAGCTCGCGCGGCGTGATCGGTCACAAGCCAAGCGCCTTGTTGTCGAGCCCATCCCGAAGCCGGCAGCTGTTGTCGGCAAACAGCCCGAAGCGAAATTCAATGCGCGCGTCGACCGTGCGGTCGAACGACATCAGGGTCTGGAAAAGGTTGGCGCGGGTGAGCCGAGCGGCGGCGCCGTTGACCACCACGAGGCAGTGCGAGAACTGCACCGGCAGCAGGACATGGGCAGGCCCGTCGCTTGCGGCCTGTACTCGCAGCCCGTCACGCTCGACGATCATCACCACGTTGAATGCTCTTGCCGTCGTCGACGCAATCTCTTCCGAGACGACCGCGACCTGATCGAGCCGGTGCTTGTTCTCCCGTATCCGCTGCACAATCTCATCGGCCGTGCTTGCCCTGACGAAATGCGTGGGGCTATACGTGCCCAAATTGGGACCGCTGAACTCGAACAGGCGAACGGCCGGAGCGCCCGGGGGAGTGACGGAGCCTCTCAGGACAGCGGGTCCATCGAGCGTTGGCGCATTCGTGAGAATGAAGCGAACGCCGAGAGCGCCCAATATGTCGCGATCGAACGTGAAGGCCCGCAAGTAGTTGACATGCGCCCGCCCGGTATCGGCTTTGAGCAGCCGTTGGGCGAATGCGTGGGCCTGCGCCGAGGTCCACTGACCATATTCCTCCAAGGTGGGGATATTCGCTCGCCAGAGGTAAAACGTCTCGTCGAAACGATTGAGATAATATTTGATCGGGTCCATCCCGTGGATGAGCTCAACCGGACGGTTGGCACCACCCCCCTCGCGATCGTCCACCCAAATCGTGGCGGCATAGCCACGAAAGGGCTTTCCGAGGTCGATCGCGATCTGCTCGCGCAGATACCGCTCCAGCGACGGATCACGCGGAGGAGAGGCCGCAGCGCGCATCCCGAAGGAGAGATGAACCAGCGCCAGGATTGGAAATACCGACAGGGCGATGGCGCGGCGCCATCCGGCTTTGGCCGAGGCCGCGCGCCCGTTGATTGCGTAGACGCGAAGCAGATACAGCGTCACGACCACAATCCCGATGGCTGCAGCAGCAACGAGAAGCTGAACGGGTCGATAGCGCTCGTGCACGTAAGGATCCCGCAATAGGTTGACCGCGATCGCGAGCAACAACGCGGCAAAAGCGATACTTCCCAAGAAACGTGCGACTTGTCGGTAATCGGCTGCACCTGCATATGCAGCCTTGATGGAGCGGAACAGCTCGAAAAACGGCACGACCGCGAACATGCAAACAAACATCCAGCACGACAACATCAGGAAATGGGGCGAGAAGACAGCCACCGACCCGAGCCATCCGGCCTGATAGGCGTAGGCATAGATGTGCGCGAAACCGACATACGCGATCAGGGCCGCAGCGGCGCTGCGCATGTCGCCCCGTCGCGTGACGATGGCCGCCGCGGCGCCGAGCAGCGCGGCAATTTCCAACCACGCGCCTTTGGCGCTGGGGCATAGTAGAAATCGCGAGTCCTGGCACAGCGGATGAGTCTTGAAGAGTTGCAGCCAAGCACCGAGCGAGAGAATTTTCTCCCACGCAATTGGCGTGCCCGGTGTGCGAGCGGCTGTCGCGACGGTTCCGAGATAATAGGACGAAAGCCCCGATGCGAAAAAGAAGATCAGGCACAAGAGCAGCGCCGCTGCCTTCCAAGCCCATTCGGCGCGGGGCGGTCGTCGCGCCAGGATGACCACGGCAGCGATCGCGATATAAGCAGGCGCGGCAAAAATGAAGCTGATGGGCGCCGACAGCAACCCGGAAACGAATAGGACGAGAAAGGCGGTGCACAGCGCGACGTTGCGTCGCCAATCACCGGTGCGCCCGCATGCCAGCAGCACCGCGGTGGCGGCGTTCAATACCGCCGTCAGGTGCGCATAATAGGGTGCGAGCGTGTATTGCGGATAGATCTGAAACACCTCCCAGAACGGCGGAAACATCAGGTAGAGGTAGAGCTGCGCGGCGGCTGTGGCCATCAGCCAGGAAAATCCGATCACCCGAGCCAGAAGAACGATGCTCACTGCCAACTCAGCGGCGTAGATCGCGTACGACGCGATGTTCTGCGCATTGCCCGCAAGCGGAAGGGCGAGTGCTAGTGCTCCGGGATTGAGCCAAGGCAGATTCGGAAGATAAATCGAGCCCATGCCGGCGAGCATGTTGTAGGGGCTGAGATCGAACATCTTCGAGAAATGAAGAATGGCCTCGACATTCCACTTTGCCCAGTCGCCGTCGACCGGCCCGTAAAGGCCGAAAGGCAATCGATTCATGCCGACGATCATCAGTACCGCGAGCACGGTCCACGAGAGCGCATAAGGCAGGATGCGGGCAGACATCGCCGTCAGCGGGGCGACGCGGTCGCCCCAGCTCGCGCTCGGCCGTGCGGGAATCGCTCTAGACAATCGTTCGACCTCTCGCGACTTGATTATTCACAATCCAAGCGCCTTGTTGTCGAGCCCATCCCGAAGCCGGCAGCTGTTGTCGGCAAAGAGCCCGAAGCGAAACTCGATGCGGGCGTCGACCATGCGGTCGAACGACATCAAAGTCTGGAAAAGATTGGCGCGGGCAAGGCGAGCGGCAGCGCCGTTGACCACCACGAGACAGTGGGAGAACTGCACCGGCAGCAGGAGATGGGCGGGCCCATCGCTTGCGGCCTGTACTCGCAGCCCGTCACGCTCGACGATCATCGCCACGTTGCGCGCCTTGGCGGTGGTCGGTGGCACGTCGTCTGACACCACCGCGACCTGGCCGAGCCGATGCTTGTTCTCCCGTATCCGCTGCACGATCTCGTCGGCCGTCATCGCCTTGACGAACTGCGTGGGGCTATACGTGCCCAAATTGGGATTGCTCAGCTCGAACAGGCGAACCGCCGGAGTGCGGGGAGAATTTGCAGCCGAGACGGAGCCGCGCAGGACGGCGGGGTGATCGAGCGTTTCGGCATCGGTGAGAATGTAACGCACACCGACGGCGCGCAATATGTCCGGATCGATCGTGAACACCCGCAAATAGTTGCTGTGGGTCGCGGTTCCGGCGGGGGCGAGCAGCCGCAGCGCGAAAGCATGGGCCTGCACCGAAGTCCACTCGCCGTATTCCTCGAAGGTCGGAATGTTCAAATCCCACAGATCGGTTTCCGTGAAGGTCTCGCCGTAACGAGCGCTGAAGTACTCGCGCCCGTAGTAGTACAATTTGGCGTCGCGCAGAGGCGTGTCGCGAGGGCCGACGCCGATCTCGCCATACTTGTCGACCCAAATCGTGGCGGTGTAGCCGCGAAACGGTCTGCCCACTTCGATCGCGGCGTTTTCATGCAAATAGTTGCGCAATGACGCGTCACTCACGGTTGGGACGTTCTGGCGAGGAGCAATGGACAAATGAACCAAGGCCAGGATCGGAAATATCGCCAAGACGATCGCCTGTCGCAGCGCAGTTTCGCGACTAAGGACTGCGCCTGGTTTTCCGCGATACGCCCGAATGATTTCGACCGCCAGCAGTACAGTGCCGAGGGCCACAACACCGATCATTAATTGCGCGACTCCATAACGGGAGTTGTCGAAGGGATGCCGCAGCAGCTTGATGACCATCGCAGCGAGCAAAGCAGCGACCGCGATGCCGGCAACGAAACTTGCCAGCTGTTTGATCCGGGATCGCTTTGCAGCGCCAGGTGCCTTGAGTTGCAGGCGGCTCAACGGCTCGAAGAAGGGAACGACTGCAAACATGCAAATGAACGACCAGCACGACAAAATGAGAAAGTGCGTGGAGAGAACGCCCACCGGCCCGAGCCATCCCGCCTGATACGCGTAGGCATAGACATGTGCGAGGCCAATATATGCGATCAGCGCGGCACCGGCGCTGCGCATATCCCCGCGGCGCGTGACGATGGCGACCGCCGCACCGACAAGGGCGGCAATGTCGAGCCACGCCCCCCTGTCCTGGATGCACAACAGCAGCCGCGGATCCTGGCACAGCGGATGATTCGCAAACAATTGCAGCCAAGCGCGCAGCGATAGGATCTTGTCCCACGCCACCGGCGACGTCGGCGTACGTCCCGATGTGGCAATCGTTCCGAGATAGTAAGAGAGCAGGCCGGAACCAAAAAAGAAGATCAGGCACAACAGCAGCGCCGCTGCCTTCCAAGCCCATTCGCCGCGCGGCGGTCGTCGTCCCACGATGATCGCAGCGGAGATCGCGACATAAGCGGGCGTGGCAAACACAAAGGTGAAGGGCGCCGACAGCAGCCCGGACACGAACAGGGCGAGAAAGGCGCCGCACAAGATGATGTTGCGCGGCAGATCGCGGGTGCGCCCGCAGGCGAGAAATACCGCGGTCGCTGCATTGAGCGCCGCCGTCAGATGCGCAAAATAAGGAGCGAGTCCATACCAGTCGTAGATCTGGAACACCTTGGCAAAGGGCGGAAACAAAAGATAGAGGTACAATTGTGCGGCGGCGGTCGCCATCAGCCACGAAAACCCGATGCTGCGCGCCAGCAGAATGAGACTGATCGCGAGCTCTGCGGCATACACGGCGTAGGAAACGATATTCTTTGCCTGATCGTCGAGCGCAAGCCCGAGGGCCAGCGCGCCCGGATTGAGCCAAGGCAGATTCGGAAAATACATCGATCCCATGCCTGCAAGCATGCTGTAGGGGCTGAGATCGAAGGGCGTGCCGAACTTGAGAATGGCCTCGATGTTCCATTTGGCCCATTCGCCGTCGACCGGGGTATAGAGCGCAAGCGGCAGGCGTTTCATGCCGACAATCATCAAGCCAGCAAGCACGGCCCAAGACAGAAGGTAAGGCAGCGCTCGGGCAAAAGCCGCCATCAGCGGGGGAGCCGTTTTGGACGGTCGAAAGTACACGTTGCATATTCCCTTTGCGTCAGATACACGCCGATGTATCCACCTGTCCAATTGAAGGCGCGGCGGGCGACAACATCGACGTCGTCGTGAATGGGCAAGCACAACAGGGCATTGCTATGGAAACGAGTCAGGAACCAACGTCTCAGAGCGCCGAAGCAGGTCTCGGACCCATCGGTCGCTTCTTGCTCAAAACCGTAATTGTTTGCGCTGCCATCATCGTATCCGGATGGATCATGCTCGATCTGCTGGATGACTTTGCGACTCGGCGGATGCAGCAACTGGAGCGTTCGGTTCGCGCCGCGACCTCGCTCGGCGGCCACCGATTTTGGACCAAGCTCGAGAACGAGCTCGATCGACTGGCCGATCCGAGAACGGATCTCTCGCCGGAGAAGAGACAAAAGATTCTATCGCAGATCAAGGTCGTCTCGGATCGGTGGCGGCCGTTTTTTACCGAAGCGGCCGCGGCGATCGAAGGAGAGTCCAAGAAGGCCGAGAGGTGACGGGGATCAATGCGTCAGCGTCAGGACGCAAATCCAAATGTCCATGAAAGCGGCTGGTGCTGCCGGTAAGGATTGAACTTACGACCTCCCCCTTACCAAGGGGGTGCTCTACCACTGAGCTACGGCAGCGCCGGGCCGGAGGCGAAAACAGCAAGAATGGAACGCGGCCGCGAGCGCGCCGATCCTTGCCACAAGGGCGAAAATGGCGCAAGCGCGCGCCGTCGAAGGGCCGATCACTGCGCCAAAGGGCCTTCCGTCGAGCACCGCCGGTTCCTAATCTTGTCCCATGAACGATGGTTCCAAGGGCGCAGACCGGATGCGGCAACGGCGGCGTTTGAGCGCCGCACTGCGGGCGAATATTAAGCGCCGCAAGGCCCAGGCGAAAGGCCGCGCGGCTCCTTCCCACGCGAGCGGTGATCAGTCCCACGATTCCGCCGGAATTGCCGACAAGACTAAGCAGGAGCGCTAGAGCCAGCGTGCAGGCGCTCCTGATTGGTTGCCGCGTGCAATAGCGGCGTTTGCGGAAAGGGGAGCGGCATGGATCGCATTCGCGTTCACGGCGGCCAGCGCCTCAATGGAACCATTCCGATCTCCGGGGCAAAGAACGCCACTTTGCCCTTGATGATCGCGAGCCTGCTCACAGACAAGACGCTCATCCTCGACAATGTTCCCCGGCTCGCCGACGTGGCTTTGCTCCAGCGCATCCTCGGCAATCACGGCATCGATATCATGGTGAGCGGCAAGCGTACGGGCGAAACCCAATACGACGGCCAAACGCTGCACATCTCCGCCGCCAATATCATCGACACGACGGCTCCCTATGAGTTGGTTTCGCGCATGCGCGCGAGCTTCTGGGTGGTGGCACCATTGGTCGCGCGCATGGGCGAAGCGAGGGTGTCGATGCCGGGCGGCTGCGCCATCGGCACGCGGCCCGTCGATCTTCTCATCATGGCGCTCGAACGGCTCGGCGCCGACATCGAGATCGATCGCGGCTACGTCATCGCCCGCGCCAGGAATGGCCTCAAGGGCGGCGAGATCAAATTCCCCAAGGTGACCGTCGGCGGTACGCACACTGCGCTGATGGCGGCCTCGCTCGCGCGCGGCACGAGCGTGATCGAGAATGCCGCGCGCGAACCGGAGATCAGCGACGTCGCCGATTGCCTCAACAAGATGGGCGCCAAGATCAGCGGCGCGGGCACCTCGCGCATCATCATCGAGGGCGTGCCGAAGCTCGAGGGCGCGCGCCACCGCGTGCTGCCCGACCGCATCGAGACCGGCACCTATGCAATGGCCGTCGCCATGGCCGGAGGCGACGTGCTTTTGGAGAATGCACGCGCCGAACTGCTGCAGGCAGCACTCGACGTGCTCGTGCGAGCGGGGGTCGAGATCAGCACGACCAACACCGGCGTGCGGGTCCAACGCAACGGCTCGGGCCTCGCCCCGGTCGAGGTCACCACCTCGCCGTTCCCCGGCTTTCCGACCGATCTGCAGGCGCAACTCATGGCGCTGATGACCCGGGCGAAAGGAACCTCGCGCATCACCGAGACCATCTTCGAGAACCGTTTCATGCACGTGCAGGAGCTGGTTCGGCTCGGCGCGCATATTCAGCTCGACGGCGAATGCGCGACCATCGAGGGGGTGAGCACGCTCAAGGGCGCGCCGGTGATGGCGACCGATCTGCGCGCCTCGGTCTCGCTCGTCATTGCCGCGCTTGCGGCAGAAGGGGAAACCATCGTCAACCGCGTCTATCACCTCGACCGCGGCTTCGAGCGGCTCGAGGACAAGCTGGCGACATGCGGCGCCGCCATCGAGCGCATCAGCGGCTGAGATCTAGCCGCACAGCCAGTGTCATGCCCGCGAACGCGCATAGGTGCTGAGTTAAGCTCAAGCGCAACCCCTCCGCTGTCATGCCCGCGCAGGCGGGCATCCAGTAAACGCGTGTTGACGCGGGCAACCCCGAGGCGGTGCTTATCATCCAGTCCGGCGATTACTGGATCGTCCGCTTTCGCGGACGATGACACCGGATAGCGCGCAATGGCAACGTTCGTTCCAGTCGCTGCGGCCTTGACGCTCGTCCTGGCGCTCGGCGGCGGCGCCGACGCACAATTACTGGATTGCCTCGGCGGTCAAAGACCCACCCAGGTGGCCGAACTGATATTCGGCCGCAACATCGGCGGCCGCCTCGGCGTGAACGAAGCCGATTGGAGCCGTTTCGTCGATCGCGAGATCACATCCCGCTTTCCGAACGGGCTCACCGTGCTCAACGCCGCCGGCCAGTGGCGGGACGAGGCCACCAACAAGATCGTTCGCGAGCCCGGCAAGCTCGTGCAGATCGTGCTCCCCGGCCAGGTCGAGGACATTGCGCGCCTTAACGAGATCGTCGCGGCCTACAAGACGCGATTCAAACAGCACTCGGTCGTCATGATCGTGCGGCCGGCCTGTGTGTCCTTCTAGCCGGGGGGTACCGGCTACCGGTCGGATCGGCGCTCGCCCCCGCTTGCGCCGCGGCCGGCCGCTTCCTAATTACCTTGCGACCATCGAATGTGTCGATGGGAGGGAGCGTGCGTCATGGAGACGGTGAAGTTCGTCGCCCTCGACCGGGACGACCTGGAGGTTGTTTCCACCCATTTGCAGGATGCGCTCGTCAAAGTGGCCGACGTCATTTGGCGTCCACAGGAAAAGCGCCTGGTGGTCGCGCTGAGCCGCTTTGATTGGCTCTCGGCAGAGGGGACAAAACCCGAACTGCGGCGCTGCCGTTCGGCGCTGCGCTTCGAGCGCGTGAATTGCTGCAAGTGCCGAAATGTCGATCCTGCCGGAAAGGCGGCAGTGCTCAACCTGCTCGCCGTCGAATTTCACGAGACCGACCCGCCGGCCGGGGTTGTAAATCTCATTTTCTCAGGCGGGGGAATGCTGCGGCTCCAGGTCGAGTGCCTCGAAGCCGAGCTCGCCGATCTGGGGCCGTCCTGGCCGGCGGCCGCGCGCCCAATCCACACCGACGACACCCCCGAGCTGCGGGGTTGACGCCTCATCGCGGCCGCGCCATTGAGCGCGGATCCGGCCCCTATGGTCCGGTAGGACAGGGCCATGCCGATCCGCCTCGACCGCCGCGCTCCTGATTTCGCCGAGCGTTTCCGCGCTTTTCTCGCCACCAAACGCGAGGCATCGGCCGACGTCGAGGCGGCCGTACGCGCGATCATTGCCGATGTCGCTGCTCGCGGTGATCGCGCCGTCATCGAGTTCACGCGCCAGTTCGACCGGTTCGATCCGGATCGAAGTGGGCTCAAGGTGACGGCCGATGAGATCGATGCCGCCTATGCCGCCTGCGAGCGCCGGGCGCTTGATGCGCTCGCGCTCGCACGTGATCGCATCGAGGCCTATCACCGCCGTCAACTCCCGGCCGACGACCGTTTCACCGATGCCCTCGGCGTCGAGCTGGGGTCGCGTTGGAGCGCCATCGAAGCGGTCGGCCTGTACGTGCCCGGCGGCAGCGCCGCCTATCCATCCTCGGTGCTGATGAATGCGGTCCCGGCCAAGGTCGCCGGCGTTCCGCGGCTGGCGATGACGGTGCCGGCACCGGAGGGAAAGCTCGTCCCGCTCGTCCTGGCGGCGGCGAAGCTTGCGGGCATTGACGAGATTTATCGCATCGGCGGCGCGCAAGCCGTGGCCGCCCTCGCTTATGGCACTGAGACGATCGCGCCTGTCGCCAAGATCGTCGGTCCCGGCAATGCCTATGTTGCAGCCGCTAAGCGCCTCGTCTTCGGCAAGGTCGGCATCGACATGATCGCCGGGCCTTCGGAAGTGTTGATCCTCGCCGATAGAACCGGTCATCCCGACTGGATCGCGGCCGACCTGTTGGCACAGGCCGAGCATGATGCGAGCGCCCAGTCGATCCTGATCACGGACGATGCCGTGCTTGCGGAGAATGTCGAGAAGGCGGTTAGCGCGCAGCTTGGCTCGCTGCCGCGCGCTTCCGTTGCCGCAGCCTCCTGGCGCGATTTCGGGGCCATCATCCTGGTCGGCGAGCTCGAGGAAGCGGTGCCCCTTGTCGATGCCATCGCGCCGGAACATCTCGAGATCGCGAGTGAGCACGCCGAGCGTCTCGCCTCCCGCATTCGCAACGCCGGGGCGATTTTTCTCGGAGCCCACACCCCCGAGGCGATCGGCGATTATGTCGGCGGCTCGAATCACGTCCTGCCGACCGCGCGCTCGGCCCGGTTCTCCTCCGGATTGGGCGTGCTCGACTTCATGAAGCGCACGTCGATCCTCAAATGCGGGCCCGATCAGTTGCGTGCGCTGGGCCCGGCCGCGATCGCGTTGGGCGAAGCGGAAGGACTCGACGCGCACGCGCGCTCGGTGATGGTGCGCCTCAACCCGCAATGACACGCCCGCCGCGCGCGTCCCCTCCGAAGAAGAATCGCCTCGTTGCGGTGACCCTCGACGAAGCGTCGATCGGCCGCTCGAATCCCGACGTCGAGCACGAGCGCGCGGTCGCGATCTACGATCTGCTCGAAGACAACACCTTTGCGCCAAACGACGACGAGGACGGGCCCTTTGCGTTGCATTTGAGCATTACCGGATCGCGCCTCGCGTTCGACATCCGTCGCGCGGACGGCACGCCGGTGGTGGCTCATCTTTTGTCGCTCACGCCGCTGCGGCGCGTCGTAAAGGACTACTACACGGTCTGCGACAGTTACTACGCGGCAATTCGCACGGCGACGCCCGACCGCATCGAGGCGCTCGACATGGGCCGGCGTTCCCTCCACGACGAAGGCTCCAAGGTCCTGATGGAGCGGCTGTCGCGCAAGGTGAAGGTCGATTTCGATACTGCGCGTCGCCTGTTCACCTTGATTTGCGTGCTGCATTGGAAGGGGTGAAACGAACGTCGACGTCCCGACCGCAGGCGGTGCTGTTCGCCTGTGGAATGAATTCCGTGCGCTCGCCCATGGCCGCGGCCCTGCTCAAGCAAATGCTCGGCACCTCGCTTTACGTCGGCTCTGCCGGCGTGCGCAAAGGCGAGCGCGATGCGTTCGCCGCCGCGGCAATGGAGGAGATCGGCATCGACATCAGTGCGCACCGGCCGCTGACGTTCGAAGAGCTCGAAGACTTGGAAGGTCTGAACTTCGATCTGATCATCACGCTCTCACCCGAAGCGCACCATAAAGCGCTCGAGCTGACCCGAACGCTCGCCGCCGACGTCGAGTATTGGCCCACCGCGGATCCGACCGCCGTCGAGGGCAGCCGTGAGCAGCGGTTGAACGCGTACCGAAACGCGCGCGATCAATTGCTGCGACGGATCAGGGAGCGCTTTCCTCCGCGACCGAGAGCCAACGAGTGAGCAAGCCCGAACTCGGCAGTTGTGGGGCGGCGGTGATTCCGCTAGCTTGCGCGGCTTCGGGCGCGCTCGTCCCGTTTTCGCAGACGCCAAGGTAACGGATGGCAAAGGAAGAACTCTTGGAATTTCCCGGTGTGGTGACGGAATTGCTTCCGAATGCGACGTTCCGGGTCAAGCTTGAAAACGAACACGAGATCATCGCCCATACCGCCGGCCGCATGCGCAAGAACCGAATCCGTGTGCTGGCCGGCGACAAGGTCTTGGTCGAAATGACTCCCTACGATTTGACCAAAGGTCGTATCACCTATCGTTTCAAATAGCGGTGCTTTTCGAAGCTCACAGCCCTGGCCATTCAATTGCGGCGCAAGCAAAGATGATCGGCCGTCCCAAGCTCGTCCTCGCTTCGGGCTCTCCCCGCCGGGTCACGCTCGTCAATCAGGCCGGCATCGAGCCCGATGCGCTACGTCCCGCCAACGTGGACGAGACGCCGCGGCGGGGAGAATTGCCGCGCGCGTGTGCCAATCGACTCGCGCGTGCCAAGGCCGAGGTTGCGCTCGATTTGGTGCGTGCCGACGAAGAACTTCAGGGAGCGTATATCCTCGCCGCCGATACCGTGGTTGCCGTCGGTCGGCGCATCCTGCCCAAGCCCGAGCTGGTCGACGAAGCCTCGCAATGTCTGCGCCTCCTGTCCGGCCGTAATCATCGCGTGCATACGGCGATCTGCCTGGTGACGCCGAAAGAGGCCTATCGTCAGCGGCTGGTGGAGACGCGCGTGCGCTTCAAGCGCCTGTCGGAGGACGACATCGAGACCTATCTCGCCTCGGGCGAATGGCGCGGCAAAGCCGGCGGCTACGCGGCGCAAGGGATCGCGGGGAGTTTCATCGTCAAGATCGTGGGTTCCTATTCCAACGTCGTCGGGCTTCCGCTCTACGAAGTGACCACGCTGTTGTCCGGCGAGGGCTATCCGATCCGCGCCGGCTGGCTCAACGCCGTATGACGCTTGGCGCCGCGTGCGCCGATTACCATATTCACGGACATGTCCGAACGCGATCTTCGCACCAAGCCTTGCCCGACCTGCGGCAAGCCGGCGGTGGAAACGTTTCAGCCGTTCTGCAGCCGGCGCTGCGCCGATGTCGATCTCAACCGCTGGCTCAGCGGCGTTTATGCGGTCCCGGTCAAGGAAGAAGAAGATGAAGACGGGGCGCCCGCCGCAAAGCCCGGCAATGAGGAATCCGGAACGTGAATTGCGCGGGCGGAGCGCCGTTCTGGACAGCCCGGAATCGAGCCTCTATAAACCCCGCGCTCCTCTTCGTCCGCTCGGCGGGCGCGGCGCCCAGGTAGCTCAGTTGGTAGAGCACTGCACTGAAAATGCAGGTGTCGGTGGTTCAATTCCGCCCCTGGGCACCACAAAGCTCTTCGTGAAAGAGCAATCGACTTTGACGAGATGCCGAGGCGCGCAGGTCTGTCCAAGATCACGCCCCCTTTGATTTTGGCTTTTGGTGCGCCTCCTTCGCGCCGGGAGGCCGTCCTCCGCCTCTGCGCTGGCCAAGCTTTGCGCCCTGCGCCTGTTTTGCGGCGGCACGGTCGGTCTGTGCGTGCTCCGACGACTTGGCGGCGATCCGCTGCGTCTTAGCCTGCCGCCCCGATTTCGCCGCAACCCGCTCCGGCTTTGCGTGTTGCTCCGATTTCGCGGCAACACGCTGCGTCTTTGCGTGCTGCGCCGATTTGGCGGCGACACGCTCCGCCTTAGCCTGCTGTCCCGATTTCGCGGCAACCCGCTCCGTCTTTGCCTGCTGCACCGATTTGGTAGCGACACGTTGCGTCTTTGCGTGCTGCATCGATTTGGTGGCGACACGCTGCGTCTTTGCGTGCCGCGCCGGTTTTGCGGCGACGCGCTTCGTGGGCGCGCGCGTATCGCCGTTTGTTTGCGGGCGGGCCGCAACTTGCGTTGTCGGCTCGGGTCCCTTGGCAACAGCTTCCCATGCGCGCACCGGCGTGGGTGCGGCTTGGGACAGCGAGTCCGCTGCGCTTGCCACATCCGCGATCAAAGGATTCCCTGCCTCGAACATACTCTCGACGTCCAACGGGCCCGCGGACGTTACGGTCTCACGCAGAGGATTCTGGGCCAAGATGATTTTGACGCTGGTTGGTTGGCAATGATTCCATTCGGCCCGGTCGCGAGGACCATACGGGCAGACGACGCCGTTCTTGGCCGCGATCCGGTGCCACAGCTGCGCTTCCGGAGAGCCGGGTTGGCCGATGCCGCGCATGTCGACGGCAAGTCCATAGGTATGCAGTGAATTGAACTTGTCGGAAAAACCGCCGACTCCGAACGCCGGCGGTCGATAGGCTGAGAACACGCTCGCGAAGGGAAGCCCGGCGCTGCGTGCTTCCCGAATCGCACGCTCGAGCCGAACGGCGAATTCGGGATGCAGACGGCCGATTGCCACCTCCGCCCCTTGCAGGGTCATGGTGTAACCGGGGCTCGCGGTCTCGATCAAATAGCCGCGGGCCTCCGCAACCTCTACCGGGGTTCTCGGCGTGTCTGCACAAGCCTGCTCGCTACCGGGTGGCAGATTCGAATGCTCAACCGCGAGCTCGTTGGCGCCGCATCCCGGAGCCGGAGGCGCCGCGTCGAGCGAAGCATCCGATCCCACTGCGTCGGAAAGGGCAACCTCCGACGCTGAGGGCACCATGATAAAAGCCGCCACCAGCGTTCCTGCCAGCGCGGATGCGCAATTGGAAGTTCCGGCGAGAAATTGTCGCATGAGTTCTCCGTGATGATTTTCGGGAGAATGTCCGCGTTCGCGGACGAGCCGCACGTCTACGATGAATTGCGTCGAGAATGTGATTACGCGCGCGTGTCGACGCTTTGCCGCTGAACGAATCTTTTCGTCTGAATCAATATGTGATGAGCAGCGTCACACGATTTGAGTCCAGGCTTGGGAACTACATGGACCGATAGGTGACTGAGTTCACAAGACCGATCAAATATTTTCCTGTCCTGCAACCCAAGTCGCCACAACCGTCATATCGGTCGCGTCGAAGGCCACAAGATCGGCGCGATATCCGGGAGCGAGCCGGCCGAGCGTGTGCCCGAGACCAAGAAAGGTCGCCGGATGTGTCGACGCAAACCGCAGCGCGTCTGGCAATGGAACTCCGAGCAGGCGAACGCAATTCTTAACCGCTGCGGCCATGTCCAGAACCGTTCCGGCCAGCGTTCCGTCGTCCCTCACGCAATAGCCGTCGCGGGCAGTGATGGTGTCTCCGTGCAGGCTGAAACTCGAACGACGTCCTCCGACAGGCGGCATCGCATCGCTCACGAGGATGGGGTGCCCGAGTCCGCGCAATGCAAGGCGGAGCATGGCGGGGTCCACGTGCACCCCATCGACGATGAGCCCATACCAGGCGTCAGGCGACTCCAGCGCCAGCGCAATCGGTCCTCCCTCCCGGCTGGACAAAGGGCGCATCACGTTAAAGAGATGGGTGAAGCCCGTAAGCCCCTCCGCCATGGCGGCACGGGTCTGCTGGTACGATGCCATGGAGTGACCCAGCGACACGCGAATGCCGGCCGCGACGAGCTGCGCGATGAATCCCGTCGGCACGATTTCGGGCGCCAGGGTAACCAGCAGCACGCCATTGCGCGGCGCGGTCAACATCGCGAGCTCATCCGGCGAAGGTTGCCGGAGTTGGCGCCGGTCGTGCACGCCAGGCTTTTCGGGTGACAGGTAAGGTCCCTCCAAGTGCAGGCCCAGAATCCCGGGCTCACTGCCGACAGCGGCGTTGACCGCCTGCAATGCGAGCCGCATTTTCTCCGCGCTGTCGCTTATGAGCGTGGGCAGCAGGCCGGTGGTTCCGCGTCTCCTGTGCGCCGCCGCGATGGTGCGAGCCGCCTGTGCGCTCGGCTGATCGTTGAACAGCACATCGCCGCCGCCGTTCACCTGCATGTCGATGAACCCGGGCGCAAGCCACGCCCTCTCCGGCATCGCACGAGTGGACATCGTTCGCGGCAGGTCCGTCGTCGGCACGAGATCGAGGATGCGAGCGCCATCCACGACGACCGCTGTGCGCTCGCGCACAACGGCGCCATCGAAGACATGGTCCGCCGCTATGGCGTAGAGCCCTGCGCCGGTCATCTGGTCCGCGTGACCTTTTGCAAATGGCGCGGCAGGTCCACGTTGATGCCCCGACTTTGCGCCAGGCGGATCGCCAGTGCGTAAAAGCTCTGGATGAGACACACCGCATCGGCATCGGGGTGATCCGGCGCCAGTGCCGGCAAGCCCTCTTCCTCGCCGGTCATGAATACGCGGGCGTTCTTGCGGCGAAGATCCGCGGCGAGCGCGTGGAGCCCGGCCGCGGCACTGTCGGTGGGCACGAACACCAGCGCCGGATAGGAGGGCTCGACCAGCGCGATCGGACCGTGCAGAAACTCGGCACTGCTGAAGGCTTCGGCATGGAGATTCGAGGTCTCCTTCAGCTTCAAGGCGGCCTCTCGTGCGATCGCCAGCGTGGGCCCGCGTCCCAGGCTCACCAGGCTCGTCGCCTCGCAGAGCGGCTGCAAGGCCGCGCTCCAATCGAGCCGCATGGCCGCAGCGAGCCGATCCGGCAGTCGCTCGACGGCTGCTCGCAATTGATCGAGCTCGGCCCATCCGGCGGCAAGATGAAGCCAGGCGGAGAGGCTGGTCACGAAGGTCTTGGTCGCTGCTACGCTGAGTTCCGGCCCTGCCGCCATCGGGAGCACGATGTCGGACGACCGCGCCAGCGGGCTCTCGGTATCGTTCACGATGCTTGTGGTGAGTGCGCCGGCGGCCTTGGCCATCTCAACCGACTCGACGAGGTCGTCGCTTCTTCCGGATTGGGACACCGTGATGAAAAGCTGGCCCGTAAGCTTCAGCCGCTGCTTGTAGATGGTGGCGATGTTGGGCGCAAACGCGCCCACCGGGAGGCCCAGATGGCGTTCGAGCAAATGCTTTCCGAACGTCGCCGCATGGGCAGAGCTTCCGCGCGCGCATGTCAGAACGAAGTTCGGCGGGTCGCGCCTGACGTGACGCAGGAATTCCGCCAATGGAGCCTGCAGCGCTTCCGGCTGCCGCCGCACCGCGTCGGGACTCGTTTGCCAGTCCGCCTCCATGTTGACGCGGATTTCAGTCACCGGAAATGCCTCGGACCAGCCACATCGTGGCACAACGATTCCGCCGCCTCGCGAGCCAATTGTAGCGCACCGGCGAGCGCATCGCCGCGCGGCGCCACCAGATGGCGGCGCGTGGCGTCCGCCAGCCATGGCTCGATCGATGCGGCAAGACCGCCGACGAGAGACAAACGACCCGCTCCGAGCTCGACGAGCACTCGCGCCAGTGCGTCGATATGCCCGCCGGCAAGCCGCAACAGCTCCACCCCAACCGGGTCGTTGGTGCAGGCGTGCTCGATGATTTCGGGCGCGAAGCTTGCGAAATCTTTGGGCACGGCGTCCGTCATCCAAGCCACGATCGCGTGCGGATCCGATCGAAATCTTGCAAACAGCGAACGCAGCAGCGGCGTCCACGCCATGCGCCCATCGTAGGCCCATAGCGCACGGCGAAGTGCCTCGCAGCCGAGCCAAGCGCCGCTTCCTTCGTCCGAAATCGGCCAACCCCAGCCGCCAACTCTATATTGCCGTCCATTGAGTTCGGCCCAGCCGATGCTGCCGGTGCCGATCACGATGACGCCGCCGTTGCGTCCGCCATGCGCGCCAATGCAGGCGGCCTCGGCATCGGTGACGAAAACGGCCTTGCGATAGGGATGCTCGCGTGCCCGCGCCGCCTCGAGCTGGCTGGGCTCGGTGGCGCCGGCCAAAGCCAAGCAGGCGACAACTCGGTCGAAATCACGCGATGAGAGTCCGGCGCCGCTCATGCATTGAACCGTGGCCTCATGCACCGAGGCAAAGCTTTGCTCCACTCCAAGCCGAACATTGGCCGAGCCGGCGGTTCCCTCGCTTAGCATCGCACCCGAGATCGTGCAAAGGCGGGCGCGACATCGGCTGCCGCCGCCGTCTATGCCGAGCAAAAGGATGTCCCCCGGGGCATTCATTTGCGATTGCTCCCTCGGTCTCCTAACGCGCGAGAACCAATTAGGATCGACAAGCGTTCTCCTGCGTGTCAGCATCCCGCGTGATCCATGGATACCGAACGCGCGAGTCCGCGCTATTCTGACATCGACGTTTGGGCGCCGGTAGACATCGCCGAGGCGATGATCGAGGGCCAGTTCGCGGCCGTGGCTGCGGTCAGGGCCGCGCGCAACGCACTTCTGCAGGCGGCACTCGCCGCCGCGGAACGATTGCGAAAGGGCGGCCGGCTGGTCTATGTCGGCGCCGGAACGTCCGGACGACTCGCCGTGCAGGACGGCGCCGAACTGGTTCCGACGTTCAGTTGGCCCCAGGAGCGGTTGCTGCTGCTCATCGCGGGCGGCAGGAACGCGCTGCTGCGGTCGGTGGAAGGCGCGGAGGACGCGGTCGATCAAGCTGCCCGGCTTGCTCAGCAGCACGACATCGGCGGCGATGACGTCGTCATCGCTGTCGCCGCGAGTGGGACCACGCCGTTCACCGTGTCGTGCCTCAATGAAGCAAAACGACGGGGCGCGTTGACGATCGGCGTTGCCAACAACCGCGACACTCCGATCCTGAAAGAATCCGATCACGCAATCTGGCTCGATACCGGCGCAGAGCCGATCGCAGGCTCCACCAGAATGAAAGCCGGAACGGCGCAACGCATCACGCTTAATGTCTTCTCGTCGCTGGTCATGATTTTGCTGGGCCGCGTGTACGACGGCCTCATGGTCGACCTCCAGGCCGTCAATCAGAAGCTCGTGCGACGCAGCGAAGCCATCCTCACGCGGCTCACCGGCCGCAGCGGGGATGAGGCGCGCGAGGCGTTGCGGCGTGCAGAGGGCAACGTAAAGCTCGCGGTCTTGCTGCTACATGGCTGTGACGTGAAAGAGGCAACCGACGTTCTCGATCGCGCCGGCGGGCAATTACGCGCTGCGCTTGCCCATATCGGCAAGCCCGCTCCGGAAGCCGCCGATCTGAGCGATTTGTCGACTTGACGTCAGCCTGCTTGCCGAACGCCGGGCCGAAGGTCGGAGTTAGGGGCGAGGAATTTTGAGTCCTCTTTGTACCAGAAGTGTTCGCAGGCGCAGAACGGGCAGAATTTCCCTGCAAAAGGACCAGCCGAGTGCGCGAATTCCTTGGGGTCAACGTCCATCCCCATGAACATGTAATGGCCGGTGAGCCGGCAGCGCGTGACGACCTGAGCCATCGGACGCCTCCGTCCTAAATAATCAATCCGTTGAGACAACATCACTGCTTGCGCAAGGTTCCGCGCGAAGCTATGCGCGCACGACGGGCTGTGTCGGCTAGCGGTCGTTCGCGGCGATTTCGATGATGAGCTTTTTCAAGATCGCGTCGGCGAACGTCTCGTAGTCCCGCGCGGCGATGACAAAGGCCCCGGGGCCGCCGATGACGCTATCATAGTAGTAGCGGTCGAGATCAGGCTCGAGCGCGAGGATGGGCAAGCCGTTGATCCCAATCCCGGCTGCGACCGCCTCGTCGCGCGCCAGGGTGACCGGCCGGCCGCGGTTGTTGGAGCCGTCTCCCGACACGTCGATGACGCGGCGGCTCGCGCGAAATGGACTGATTGGAAACAGCGTTGCCGCGTGATCGATGGCGCCGCTGATCGAGGTGCCGCCGCCGAATAGCTGGCGCGGCGTACGCTCGATCGCAGCGGCAAACGCGAGGGCGGTTTCCTCCTCGCCGACGAGCGTCCACCCCACCACCGGAACCTGCAGCGCCGGCCCCGTCCATTGCACCATGGTTACACCGATCGCCCGGTTCGGTCCGGAGCGAACGGCCTGCAGCACGCGCGGGTGGCGAAACGCGGCGACATAGCCGCGCTTTTGCAACTCGAAGCGGATCTGATCGACGCTGCCCGATGTATCGACCGCAAGCACGAGCTGCAGGTCGACTGCGGTTTGCGCCACAGCCGCGGTGGCGACGACAAGCACCATGAGCAATGCCAAGCTGATGACGCGGCGGGCTGTGGTCCACTCTCTTCCGCTCGTCCCGGCGAGGGGCACCCCGCGACGCTCGCGTCGCGGGGACCCCGTTGCGGGGACCCAGATCTTGGACCTACATTCCCGCTTTCGTGGGAATGAGCGGAATTTTGCCCTCAGTCTCACTTCAACCTGACACACGATGATTGCGCGCGCGCCGGCTCGTCTCGATGGAAATTCGCGCAAAGGTCGCGAGAATGCGCGCGCCGGCCCGAATGGTTCCGATGAGACTTCCCGCCACCTTGGAATTGCCGCCGCGCCGCCGACGATAATCGACGGGAATCTCCAGGATGCGTAGCCCCGCTCGCGCCGCGCGCATTTGCATTTCAAGATTCCATCCGTAGGTCAGCTCGCGCATTCCGAGCTCGAGCAGCGCATCGCGCCGGATCGCGCGAAACGCGCACATGTCTGTATAGCCTGCGCCGTAAAGGAGCCGCATCGCCCAACCCGCCAGGCGCCCCGCCGCGAGTTGGTGCCAGGCGATGCTTCCGGCCTCGCGATTGCCGCGCGCGCGCGATCCGATCACGAAATCATAGCGGCCGGACCGGATCGGCTCGACAAGGCGGGCGATGCTTGCCGCGTCGTCGGCGCCGTCACCGTCCATGAACACCACGATGTCGGCGCCCTCGGCCACCATCGTCGCCATGAGGCACGCCCGGCCATAGCCGCGGCCAGCTTCGATCACCTCCGCGCCCGCCGCTTTGGCCCGCGCCGCGGTGGCGTCGCGACTGCCGCCATCCGCCACGATGACGCGAGCAACGATCGTGCGGGGGAGGCTGCGCACCACTGCTGCGATCGACTGCTCCTCATCGAGCGTCGGGATCACCACGACGACGCTTCGGCGGGCAGATTGTCCCGCAACGCCGTGATCGCTTTGCACACCCGCATCCGTCATTCAAAGGCTCCAGCGCAGACCGCAGTTGGCGCAGCTGGCAGGCGGCTTGTCCGACAGAAGCGCTTCGCGGAACGAGCGGTAGGCCGCGCCGTTCCAAATTTCCTGCAGCGTCTGCTGGGTGGCATCGCCCAACGTATAGTTTTCGTATCCGCGCTGCGAGAACGGCGCGATGCAACAAGGCAGCGCGCGCCCGTTTGCGGTGAAATACATCACCGTCCAGGGCCGCCGGCAGAGCGTCCAGGGCGATCCGCGGTCCTGCCGCTTGAGGCTCATGCCCGGCTCCGATGCGCCGCCGGAGGCGGCAAACGTGATGCCATGAGAGCGCGCGAGCTCGGTTGCCGCCTTGAGATAGGCTGCCTCCTCGCGCGTCACTTGCTCGTAGAGAGCCTGGTCGGGCCGGGCCAGGCCGATGGCGTCGTTGTCGAAGAATACCAGGCGCTGCAGATAGACTTCGCGCACGCCGATCTCCACGGCCACCTCCACGAAGGCCGGCAGCTCGGCAATCGTTTCCTTGAGCCCGGTGAGCCAAAGAGAGACGCGCGGCCGATCCGCCCCTTCACGTTCCTGCAGATTGCGAAAGGCACGCACGTTGCGCAGGATGCGGGCAAAGTAATCCTTGCCGCGAACGGCCCGAAAAGATTTGGCGTTCGAAGCATCGAGCGAGACGCGCAGCTCGTCGAGGCCCGCCTCGATCAGCGCGCGGCCGTTTCTTTCGTTGAGAAGGGTGCCGTTGGTGTTGAACAACACGTAGGTGCCGCGGTCCTTGAGATAGCGCACCATTCTCGGCAGATTTCTCACCAGCATTGGTTCCCCCACTCCGTGCAAAACGGCGCGTTGCAGGTTTGGAATCTGGTCGACAATCGAGACGAACAGCTCCCAGCTCATGTCGGCGGGGGGCTCGAGCTCCGCGTACGTGCGCGGGCAGGTGGTGCACAAAAGGTTGCAGCGGTTCGTGGTCTCGAGATAGACGCAGACCGGCTGTCGGGTCGCGTAGTCGCCACGCCGCTCCTTGACGCTCTCGAAATAGCGTCTGGGATCGACCTTCGCCTCAGGCGGCGACTGCATCGGCATCAGGCTCCTCCGCCTTGCGTCGGTGACGCAGCGCAAATTCCGCAACGAGAATGAAAATACAGGGGACGTAGATCGGGACTCCGTCCCACACCGTTGGAGGCCACTCCGCGAAATAGAGATAGCTGCAGGCGCAGGTGAGATAGATCACCCCAATGACAGGATAGAAACACAGGAACGGCACCAGCCAGGCGAAATACCAAGCGTAGTGCGGTGAAAGCAGGAGAGTGAACGCGACGGCGAGCAGCATGGCGCCGGCGAGATAGGCGTCTGCTTTTCGGGGGCGCATGATGGTGAAGAGGGCGAGCGCCGCCATTACCGTCGCCGCGGCCACCACGTAGCCGGCAAAGGCTTGCTGCGGCAGCGGGACGATCGCCTCGATGAGTTGCCACGGGAAAATTCCCGCGCCGCGGTCCAATCCCTCTTCGCCGATGTAGCTGCCGAGGAACCCGAACACCTTGGCGCCGGCGCCGATATAAGGCAGGTACAGCGCGGCGATGGTGGCGACAAAGGCGACGGGAAGGCGCCAGTCCCAACGTCTATAGAGGGCGGGAGCCGTCACGACGGGAATGTACTTGACCAGCACGCCGGCGCCGAGCGCGACGCCGGCAAGAATCGGCGAACGCCGTTCGACCGCCAGGAAGGCCAGCAGCAGAAAGGCGATGGCCACGATATCGACGTGGCCGCTGCGGGCAAACTCCCACAACGGCAAGGGATGCCACGCGTAGAGCAGGATACGCGACCGCGGCAAGCCGCGCAGCGCGAGCAATTGCAGCATCGTCCAGACCGCCAGTGCTTCGAACACCAGCATGGCAGCCTTCATTGCGGTCGGAGTCTCCGATATCCGCGTGATCAGGTAGAAGACGATCTGCGAGGTCGGCGGATAGATCGTCGGGGCATAATCGACCCGATTGATATAGGGATAGATCGCGGCGTCGCGCAGGCCCAACAGCGCCGCGTCGCTCGGCACATGAAGATATGGGTTGACGCCGGCGGCTTGGACGCGGCCGTCCCAGATGTAACGGAAGAGGTCGGTCGAAATCGGCGTTCCCGGCAGAAGCAGGATCCGCATGGCAACGCCGACGAGGAGAATGGTCGCAACGGTTCGGCCGTTCGCGGCGCGGTCTGCCTCGCCGCGGACGACGAGCCAGCTCGCGACGGCGTAAGGGGCGCATTGGAGCAGCATAATCACGCCGACGGTGGGATCGTCGAAGTGGTCGACTTCGATTGCGCCGACCGCCGAAAGCGCTAGCAGGCATCCCGCAAGGGCCAGAACCGGCCAATCGAGCCCCGTGATCCGCTTCACTCCGCAGCCCTCCCGAACCCATCCAGGGTAAGACGATTTTTGAAATCCGGGCTCTCGAGGAGCGATTGGATCAGCGCGCGCGTGTGATGCGCCCGAGCGGAGGAAAGAGCCGGTGCGAACGATTTTTCCTCGAAAAGTTCGCCCAGCAACAGTTTGAACGTTGCAATGTCGTCGACATCGTACCACGTCGGCAGAACGTGCACAGGCAGGTTCACTTCTGCGGCACGTTCGAGCGTTTGCCGTGCCACGTGCTCGGTGCTCCAGGCGATACTCTGGAACAGACGAGGGTGTTGTGCCTTCACGCCGAGCAGGTAGTAGCCGCCGTCAAGAGCGGGGCCGAGCACCGCCCGGTCGCCCGGCCGGGCAAGCACGTCGGCGGTTTCGAGCAGGAGCGACGTGGGCAGCGTAGGGCTGTCGGCATTGATAAGCACCGCGGCACTATGCCCGCGTTCGAGGAGTTGCGTGGCTGTGTGATCAAGGCACTCCCCCAGCGACGGGTAGCAAGCCTCGATCAGCGCCATTTCGCGCGGCAGATTGTCTTGGAAGAACGGCCGTGCCTCGGCGGGACCATAGGCGATATAGCCGGCGATCGATCTCTCCGCAGCGGCGGCGAGGATGTTGTCGGCGACGTCGCGCAGAAATGCCGTATTGCATTGAGCGGCTTGTTCGAACGTCAGCGGAGGAACCAAGCGGGTCTTGCTGTGGCCCGGGACCGAACCCTTGGCCATGATGGCGACCCCGCAGGTCGCAATGGTGGCTTTGTTCGTGTCAACCACGCCGCTGCGCATGACCACTCCCATGCCTCGTAATACGCCAAGCAAGGCTCGGTTGATGCAGCGAGATTAAGAAAAGGCCATTCACGCGGCGTGGCCAGCCCCACCGCGTCGAAGCAAGAGCGGCGTCGGCGATCCGCTCACGGACACGTGAACGCGAGTTCACAGTCCCTTCTACTGCTTAGGCCGTTTGAGGGGAAGGCGCGGCGGCAGAGAGGCGAGCGCGATCAAATGTTGCGATCTGGATCGTGGGGTGCCAAACGGTCCGATCAATTGCGGTACACCCCTGGGCTACTTACGACGAGCTCTGGTCCTACGTCGGGACTTGCGAAGTTCGGCGCGTTTCTTGGCACACGCCCGGCATTTGCAGCCAAGCTCCTTGATGAAAGAATCGAAATAATCGCGGCCATAGTGATAGGTGATCTCGTCCCCCGGCTTGATGTTCTTGATCGCACGGATCTTGATCACGTGTTTCACGAAATAGACTTCCGCATTGGGTCGGCACGAATGATTGATATAGCGCGCCCGGTTTCTGCGGCTGGAGCCGTCAATGGTCCAGCGGCTGTTGACCTCGAAGAGATAGCGTGTGTCGAGCTGGTCGGCGACTTCGGTCGTAATCTTTCGGCCGCTGTAGCGGAGGATGAATTGCCCTTTCTTGATTGGGACGCGGGCGAAGAGACCTAGCCCAGCTTTGGATCGGCCGATCAGAAGATGACGCGACGGTGACAGTCTCGCAGGCATAAGATTATGATATGTCCTCCGATGCCGATCCGTCGCCAAGTGGATCAGCATTCCAGCGCTCGATACTCATGATTCGAGCGCACGGCAATTGCAATCGATGACTTTCGGATCGGTTCCGTTCGCGCGAGAATAGCGGGAAGTCGTGGAGCAAGGTGGCCCATGACCCATTCCGCTCGGCACACTCGTCCCTCTTAGCTAACGCTCTTCAATGCAGGCCTATGACGTCGTCATCATCGGGGCAGGTCACAATGGGCTGACTTGCGCCGCCTACCTCGGCATGGCGGGCCTCAAAGTCAAGGTCCTCGAGCGGCGATCGATCGTGGGCGGTGCGGCGGTGACGGAAGAGTTTCATCCGGGCTTCCGCAACTCGGTCGCGGCCTACGCCGTGAGTTTGCTGAACCCGAAGATCACCAACGATCTTCGCCTCTTCGATCACGGACTGAAAATTGTCGAGCGTCGCGCGCAAAACTTCCTTCCGACCTTGGACGGCCGCTATCTGCTCGCCGCAGAGGGTCGCACCGAAAGCAGTATTGCGAAATTCAGCCGCAGCGATGCGGAACGATATGTCGCCTTCAGCCGCGAGCTCGAGGGCAGTGCCGATCTGCTGCGCGACCTGATGCTGCAGGCGCCGCCCAACCTCACGCGCGGAGCAAACCTCGCCAGCATTCGCGAGCTGGTCAAAGCCGGCCGGCTGGGCAACCGGCTGCGTCGGCTCTCCACGGAAGATCTGCGGACGCTCCTCGACCTGTTGACGAAATCGGCCGCCGATTATCTCGACGGTTGGTTTGACGGCGAACTTGTAAAGGCCTGGCTCGGCTTCGACGCTATTGTCGGAAATTACGCAAGCCCGTACACGCCGGGTACAGCCTATGTTCTCCTGCACCATGCCTTGGGCGAGGTGAACGGCAAGAAGCGTCTGTGGGGGCATGCCATCGGGGGAATGGGCGCGATCACGCAAGCCATGGCACGGGCGGCCGCGGGCTATGGCGTAGAGATCGAGACGGATGCGCCCGTTCGCGAGGTCTTGGTCGAGAAGGGCAGGGCCGCCGGCGTCGTGCTGGAGGACGGACGGGTGATGCGCGGCGGTGCCGTCGCCGCGAACGTCAATCCCAAGCTCCTTTACACCGCGATAATCCCGCAGAGCGCACTGGATCCGGCCTTTCTTCGCCGCATGCAGCAGTGGCGCTGCGCTTCCGGAACGTTCCGCATCAACGTCGCGCTCTCGCAGCTGCCGAGCTTCACGGCGCTGCCGGGACACGATTGCAGCGATCATCACACCGCGGGAATCATTCTCGGCCCAAGTCTCGATTACATGGACCGCGCCTATTGCGACGCACGAATCTCGGGATGGAGCCGCGAACCGATCATCGAGTTGGTCATCCCTTCGACCTTGGATGATTCGCTCGCGCCGCCGGGAGCGCACGTCGCAAGCCTGTTCTGTCAGCACGTGGCGCCGCAGTTGCCGCAGCGACAATCGTGGAACGACCATCGAGAGAAAGTGGCCGATCTGATGATCGAAACGGTCGATCGCTACGCACCGGGATTCAAAGCAAGCGTCATCGGCCGCCAAGTCTTCAGTCCCTCCGATCTGGAGCAAGTGTTCGGGCTCACCGGCGGCGATATTTTCCACGGTGCCATGACGCTTGATCAACTGTTCTGGGCCCGCCCCGTGCTCGGCTACGCTGATTATCGAGGGCCGCTCAAGGGCCTTTACCACTGCGGATCGGGCGCTCACCCGGGCGGCGGCGTGACGGGCGCCCCCGGTCACAACGCCGCTTGCGCGATCCTCGCCGACTGGCGCTGGCGCTTCTGGCCGTCCCGCTGATCCATGCGCGGCTACGTCAGTCGCTCGCCGGAAGGGTGCTCCGCAGTCGATCCGCCGACGCCGCCAAGTGCGCGAGTGCGGCCCGGCGCTCCTGTTCCCGAAATCGTCCGATCAGGCCGGAGACGGCGAGCGCCCCCCTGAACTGTACGGCGAGATCGAAAACAGGAACTGCGACGGCGGCGACCTGAGGGTCGCGCTCGCCGAGAGATATGCAGTAGCCCCGTTGCTGCACCGTCCTTGCCTTGGATCCTTTGCCATCCGTGTAGGCTATGAGCACATGGGCGCTAGCGCCGGCGTTGAGCGGCAACTCGGCACCCTCGTCGAGGTGGTGGCGCGCTGCGTGCGGTGAGTTGTGCCGGAACAGGCACACGCGGGAGCGGCCCTCACGGATATAGAATGAAGCCGTTTCTCCGGTTGTCTCGACCAGTCGACGCAGTTCGGGCCTGATCGCTGCGCCGAGGTTGAAGCCGGCGCGATAGATCGATCCCAGCCGCCACAGTGTCGGTCCGAGCCGGAAGCCGCCATTGTCCTCGCGAACGAGATGGCCGAACCGCTCCAGCGAGGCGGCAAGGCGCAGGATCGTGCTTTTGTAGAAACCCGTTGCCGCAGCCAGCTCGCCGAGCGTCACCGTCGGCCGATTGGCAGTGAATGCATTGAGGACGGTGAGGGCTCGTTCGACCGCCTCGACCTTGTCGTTGCTCATGCCAACACAGTCGTTCGATTCGATGTCGCCTAAGTTAGGAGAACTCAATTGCGCTGTACAGAACGTTGTGGTATACAGAATTAAATTCTGTCTGACGGAATAAGCATGGCTGATCTCCTCGCAGATACGCGGGTGCTCGATCTGACCAACGTGCTCGCCGGCCCGTTCTGCTGCTACCAGCTGGCGCAGCTCGGCGCCGAGGTCATCAAAGTCGAGGTGCCGGGCTCCGGCGACCTAGCGCGCCAGCTCGGCGCCGATCCCGAACTTAACCGCCGCGGCATGGGCGCGTCGTTTCTGGCGCAAAACGCGGGAAAACGTTCCATCACGCTCAATTTGAAATCGGCCAAGGGCCATGACGCATTCGCTCGGCTCCTCGCCACGGCCGACGTCGTCGTCGAAAATTTTCGTCCCGGCGTGATGGAGCGGCTGGGGCTTGGCTACGCCGCGCTCAAATCCATCAAGCAAGACATCATCTACTGCGCGATCTCTGGCTTCGGCCAGGACGGACCGCTCAGGTTCAATCCCGCCTACGACCAGATCATCCAGGGACTGTGCGGGGTCATGAGCGTCACCGGAGACGCGCAATCGGCGCCATTGCGGGTCGGCTACCCGGTCGCCGATACCATGGGCGGCATGACCGCCGCTTTTGCCATTGCCGCCGCCCTGGTTCGGCGCGGGCGCACGGGGGAGGGCGAGTTCATCGACGTGTCCATGCTGGAAGCCTCGCTCGTGGCCATGGGCTGGGCGGTTTCGAATTGGCTGATCGCGGGCGTGAAGCCGCAGCCCATGGGGAACGAAAACATGACCGCCAGCCCTTCGGGCACGTTCCGGACCGGGGAAGGGCTATTGAACATCGCCGCGAACAAGCAGGAGCAGTTCGAGACCTTGTGCCGGTTGATCGGCCGCGAGGAGCTTATCGTCGATCCGCGCTTTGGCGGTCGGGAGGATCGCAAGCGCCGCCGTTTCGAACTGAAGGACGAGATGGAGCGCGCGCTTGCGGCGCGATCGGCGCAGGAATGGTCCGCGCTCCTCAACAAGAACGGCGTCCCCGCGGGGGAAGTCCTCGACGTGCCGGCCGTGCTCGAGCATCCGCAGGTTCTCGAGCGAGGACTGCTCAAGACCTTCGAATCCGTGCCGAACATCGATCGTCCGGTGCGCGTCGTACGATCGGGTTTTCGCCTGGCGAGCGCCGATCCGCAACCGGCATCGCCGCCGCCAGCGCTCGGTGCCGACACCGGCGATCTGCTGGCCGAGCTCGGATTTTCCAAGCCCGATATCGACGCGCTCGCGCGCGAAGGTGCCATATGAGCAGCAACACATCTGCACTTGGCGATACGCCAGAGAATTGGTGGTCGACGTCGATCATCGAGATGAAGCCGGGGATGATCCGCTACCGCGGCTATGCGGTCGAGGAGTTGATCGGCCGCGTCGGCTTTGCCGAGGTGGTTTATCTCATGACGCGCGGCGAGCTTCCCCATCCGGCTTGCGCCAAGCTGCTCGAAGCCGCGCTGGTGGCGGCGGTGGACCACGGCCCGCAGGCGCCATCGATCGCAGCGGCCCGAATGGCGATCACCTGCGGGGTCGGTATCAACAATGCCATGGCCTCGGCGATCAATATGCTCGGCGACGTGCATGGCGGAGCCGGCGAGCAATGCGTCACGCTTTACAATGCAATCGACGCGCGTATGGATGCCGGTCCGCCGGGCGAGGCGCAATTGGCGCACGCCGTAAGGGCTGAAATGAAGGCGCTCCTCGAAGCGGGCATCCGGTACGTTCCCGGCTTCGGGCATCGCTTTCACCCTCGCGATCCGCGTGCGCCGCGGTTGCTCGCCCTGGTGGATGATGCTGCTGCCGCTGGCGCGGTGAGCGGACGCTTTGCTGCGATCGGCCGGGCGGTGGAGGCCGAACTTGCGGCGCAGAAGGGACGGCCCGTGCCGATGAACATCGACGGGGCCACCGGCGTCATTTTTGCGGAACTCGGCTTTCCGCCGCCGCTCTGCCGCGGACTGTTCGTGCTGTCCCGGTCGGTCGGCGCCTTGGCCCATGCGTTCGAAGAGATGCAATCAGGCGCACGCAACAAGGGACCGATTCCGCGCCATCTGATTTGGACCTATACTGGCCCATCTGCGCGCACGCTTGGTGGCGCCTAACCGCTCGGCTTCGAGTGGCTCGTAACCGGCGGGGCAAGGCGCCGGAGAGCGCCGATCATTCCTAGGAAAGGAAACGCCATGCTCACCCGTCGCGATCTTCTGCGTAGCGCTGCGTTCCTCGGCGTGCCGCTGTCGCTCCCGGCCATCGATTCCGCTCACGCGCAATCGATTGATCTTCTCAAGCTGTTCGTTCCTGCAGCACCCGGCGGCGGTTGGGATCAAACGGCGCGCACGATCGAGCAGGTCCTGCGCGCAACCGGCGCCGTCAAGGGCGTGCAGATCACGAACGTGGGAGGCGCGGGCGGCGCGGTCGGGCTTCCGCAATTCCTGAACCAGTGGAAGGGACAGGGCAACGCGCTCATGGTGGCGGGCATGGTGATGGTCGGCGCGATCATAGCCAACAAGAGCCCGGTCCGGCTCGCGCAGGCGACCCCGATCGCGCGCCTCACCGGAGAATTTCTGGCATTGGTTGTTCCGGCACAATCGTCCTTCATGAGCGCGAAGGACTTCGCGGCGGCGCTCAAAGCCGATCCCACCAAGGTTCCCGTCGCCGGCGGCTCGGCCGGCGGCTCCGACCACATCCTCCTCGGTATGATCGCCAAGGCGCTCGGCGTTCCCCCTAGCAAGGTGAGCTATGTCGCCTTTGCCGGCGGCGGACCGGCGACCGCCGCACTGCTCGGCAATCAGGTGGCGGCCGGGATTTCGGGCTATGGCGAATTCGCGGAACAAGTGAAAGCGAAGAAGCTGCGCGTGCTCGCCATATCCGCGGACAAGCGCCAGGAAGACATCGCCGCGCCCACGCTGAAAGAGGAAGGCATCGACGTGGAGCTCTTCAACTGGCGCGGCGTATTCGCTCCTCCGGGGGTCAATGACGCGCAACGCAAGGCAATGATCGCGCTCATGGAGAGGATGACGGCAACGCCGCAATGGGCCGACGCCTGCAAGGTGCGGGAGTGGACGCCAATCACGCTGCTCGGCGACGATTACAAAGCCTTTCTCGAAGGGGAGACGGCGCGGATCGAAGGCATTCTCAAAGAGCTCGGGCTCGCATGACAATGACCAGCGGCTCTCCAGAAGAGCCCACTGCGCGCCCGCGGCCAGCCCTTGGCGAAACGATCATCGGCGCCGGCGTGCTCGTGCTGGCGATCGTCATGTTCTGGCAGACCATGTCGATCCCGGTATCGCCGATCTACGCCAAAGTCGGGCCCACCGTCGTCCCGATGATGACGGCCGTTGCCTTGGGAATGCTCGGTCTCCTCCTGCTCATCGATGCTTGGCGAGGCGGCTGGCAGCCCGAGGAGGAGAAGGCCGTCACGCCCGATCGAGCGGCCCTGCTCTGGATCACTGCCGGGCTCGTGCTCAACGTCGTCTTGATCGGCCCGATCGGGTTTACCATCGCTTCGATCATTCTGTTCGTGTGCGTCGCGCGCGGGTTTGGATCCAACAGGATCGTGCGCGATGCCCTGATCGGCGCAGCTTTTGCACTCGTCGCCTATTTCGGTTTCGCCTTGACGCTCGGCATCAATATCGGTTCGGGTTTGGTCGAGAGCGCCATAGAACGGGTGATCGGGGTGGAGGGCGGCTGACATGGATGCCTTCCAGCAGCTTCTCAATGGTTTTGCCGTCGCGCTCACGCCGATGAATCTTCTGTGGTGCCTGGTGGGCACCACCTTGGGCACGGCGATCGGCGTCCTTCCCGGACTAGGCCCGGCGCTGACCATCGCCTTGCTGTTGCCGATCACGTTCAAGGTCGAGCCGACCGCGGCATTCATTCTTTTCGCCGGCATCTACTACGGCGCGATGTATGGCGGCTCGACCACCTCGATTCTGCTCAACACGCCGGGCGAGAGCGCCACCATCGTCACGGCGCTCGAAGGTAACAAGATGGCGCGCAACGGCCGTGCCGGCGCGGCGCTGGCGACGGCGGCCATCGGCTCGTTCGTGGCCGGCACGATCGGAACTCTCGGCATCACCTTTCTGGCGCCCGTGGTGGTGGACTGGGCGCTCCGATTTGGGCCGGCTGACTATTTCTCGCTGATGGTATTCGCCTTCGTGACGGTCTCGGCCGTGCTCGGCTCCTCGGTGGTGCGAGGGCTCGCCACCTTGTTCTTCGGCATCTGGTTGGGTCTGATCGGCGTCGATTTGCAGACCGGCCAAGCGCGCTTCACCTTCGGTCTTGCGGAACTGCTGGACGGCATCAACGTCATCGTCGTCGCGGTCGGTCTGTTCGCGGTCGGGGAGACGCTCTACGTCGCTTCGCGCTACCGCTTCGGCAAGGACGAGATCATTCCGCTTTCGGGCTCGATCTGGATGACGGCAGACGAATGGAAGCGCTCGTGGAAACCGTGGCTGCGCGGCGCCGCCATCGGCTTTCCGATTGGCGCCATGCCGGCCGGTGGCGCCGAGATCCCGACCTTTCTGAGCTACTACATCGAGAAGAAGCTCTCCTCGAAGCCGCAGGAGTTCGGCAAAGGCGCGATCGAAGGGGTCGCCGGCCCGGAGGCCGCCAACAACGCCTCGGCCGCCGGCGTGCTGGTGCCGATGCTCACGCTCGGCCTGCCCACATCGGCGACCGCCGCGATCATGCTTTCCGCGTTCCAGAGCTACGGCATCAATCCCGGGCCGCTGCTGCTGCAGTCGCAGCCACAGTTGGTCTGGGGGCTGATCGCGTCCTTGTTCATCGGCAACGTCATGCTGCTCGTGCTCAACTTGCCGCTGATCGCGATCTGGGTGAAGCTCCTGCAAATCCCCGCGCCGCTGCTCTATGCCGGCATTCTGGTGTTCGCCACCATCGGCACGTATGGGATCACCCAGTCGCCGGTCGATCTCATCCTGCTCTATCTCATCGGCGGCGCGGGCTACCTCATGCGCCGCTACGACTTCCCGGTCGCTCCCGTCATTATAGGGATGATTCTGGGCCCGCTCGCGGAGCAGAATTTCCGCCAGGCGATGACGATCTCGGCCGGCGACTGGACGGTCTTCTTCACGCGGCCGCTGTCGGCCACCATCCTGGCGCTGGCGGCGCTCGCCTTGTTCGGGCCCAAGCTCTATCAGCTCGCGATGCGGCCCAAACCCGACCACGTGCCGGGCGACGCGTAAGCCAACCGAAGCGGGTTTCGAACGTCGCCGCGATGTCAGTCCCCCTGCCGGTTGGGACAGCTGCGACAGCGCGGGTCACACGTCCTCCACGACTTCGTAATGCCGCACGCTCCTGTCGAATTCGATGAGCGCGGCCACCGCGCCTGGTTCGACGACCGCCTGATCGACGTCCATTCCGGCAAACGCGCGAATCGCATCCATTGACTGCCATCGCGTCAGGACCAGAAACTCGATCTTGTCGTCGAGTTGGCGGCGACCAAGTTGCGCGCCGATAAAACCTGGGACATGGCGCAGCTCGGGGATGACCTTCTCGCGGAAATGCTTCGGGTATGCGTCCGCCTTCGACGGATTTGCGCGTCCGCGCCACTCGCGAATGATCATGTGAGAAACCTCGTGACACGCGCTATCTGTGCATATCGTTGGCGCAAGCGCCCGCAGCCTGCTCAATCGCGAGCCGAGATGAGCAATTTTGGCCTGCCTTTCTTCTCCATGGTCTCGGGCATCAGCCACCAGGTCAGGATGAGACCTGCACCGCCGATGCAGGCGAGGCCCAGGAACGCGAAACTGCTGCCGAGGTAATCGCTCATCCATCCGGCGAGGCTCGTGCTCAGCGAAGCTCCGATCGCCGTTATGCTACCCACAATCCCCTGCGCCAGATTGAACCGTCCCGTGCCGCGCGTGATGTCGGCGATCGTCAGCGGAACCAGCACGCCGAACACTGCGGCGCACACGCCATCGAGCAACTGCACCGCGACCAGCAGGCGAGGGTCCACCACGACCATGAACAACAGGGCGCGGATGGGCAACGCGGCAAAGCCGACCAGCAATATCGGCCGGCGTCCCCATCGCTGTGCCAAACGGCCCACTCCTGGCGAGAATACGGCGACGACGACTTGCGGCACGACGATGCAGGCCGCCACCAACGTCGTTGCCCATGCGCTCGAACGCATGGTTACGATGCTCGCCATCAGCGGAAGCAGGGCTGTATTTGCGAGCTGGAAGAAGGTCACACACGCGGCGAAGATCAAGAGCGGCCGATTGGTCAAGAGGCTCGCAAAGCCAGCGGTGCGGGTGCGCCCCTCGGCCAGCCCGCCGTGGGCGCGAACAGGATCGATTTCGTTCGGCGGGATGTGAGCGAGCGTGACCAGCGTGGGAATGATGAGCGCGGCGGTGACCAGGAACACCGCCTGGTTCGACCATAAATATCCGACCGCCCCCATTCCGGCCGCCGCGAGAGCGTTGCCGATCGAGGCGAAGCGCGCGTTGCGGCCGAACCGTTCGCCGCTCGCGGCATGACCGACGAGCCCGAGACTGATCGCGGCGAGCGCGGGGCTCACCACGGAGCTGCCGGCGGCTTGCAGAATTTGCGCGCCAAGAACCGCGGGAAACATCGGCCACAGTGCGATGATCAGCGCGCTCGCGCTGATGGCGATCATCGCCAACGCGGCGACCGCGCGCTCCGACCGCGCAGCATCGACGATGGCCCCGCCAGGCATTTGCAGCGCCACTCCGGCAAGCCCTCGGGCGGTGAGAACGAGCCCGATATCGACCTGCGTCCATCCCTGCGCCGTGAGATAGACCGAGACGAACGGCCCGAATCCGGTCTGCACGTCGGCGACGCAGAACGCGAACCAGTCGAGGCCGCGCTGGCTGCGCCGCGAGGCGGCGATCGGCGGCTCGGCCGGCAGCGCCCGCGGCGGGGATGGCGGCGCTTCGTCGTGTTCCACCGCTCGCTTGGGCTGGCGAAGATGGCGGGGTCCCGGTGCGCTGGGCAGGGTTACCTCTCCGGTACTGCTGCCTCGCTCGATGGTGTGGCTCGCTCCGGGCTCGCGGCGCTAACCACCACCACCGGCTCACCGCGCTTGTATTCGGGCGCCAGTCGCACCTGGTTGCGGGTCAGGTCCACGGCAATTGATCCGGGCTTACCGGCAGGGGCGAAGTTCAAGGCGCGCCAGTCGACGGCGATCTTGCGCGTGCCGATGCCGAGAAAGCCGCCGAAGTCGATGATCGCCGCACGCACCTGCCCGTCGTGGCTGACGATGATGTCCACGATCCGCCCCATGTCCTCACCGGCGTTGCTGCGCACGCTTTTGCCGAGGATGGTCGAGACCTCTTGGTCGTCGAGCACGACCGCGGGCGTCCCGGGAGAAGGATTGGAAGGAGGGGCAGCGGCCGGTGGTGCAGCCGTCGACGGCGGATTCTCCGGCGCAGACTGCCCCATCGGCGGCGGAGACGGTTCCGGCGTCTGCGCGACCTGCCGCGCCTGAGCCGATCGCGCCGCCTGCTCCGCGCGACCCGAAGCGTCACTATAGGCACTGACCGCCGCGATCAGACCAACCGCGACGATGGCGATGATTGCGAGACCGGTACGCATTGCGCGCTGCCCCATGCACATTACCCCACGACACTCAACGCGAATGCACCGTGCAAGTTCCTTGTCAGGCATCGTGCAAGGACGACTTTCTGCACCACAAGGGCCGCCTTGCGGCAGCTACATCCGCCGTGAAAATCGAGCCAAACAATTCCGCTCGTTGAGAGAATCGGTCCGTTCGCCCTGCGTGCGGACCCTGCCACGGCCCCGGAAAACCATGTTACTTTGCGACTCGACCAAGACCGAATGCACGACGGAGAGGGATTCATGCCGGGATATGCAAAAACGGCCGCTGTCATTGCGCTTTGGCTGGCCGGCGGGGCGGGGGAGGCTTCCGCCCAAGTCAAACTTGGGGCCGTGTTATCGGTCACCGGGCCGGCTTCGTTCCTGGGCGACCCGGAAAAGAAGACGCTCGAAATCTACGTCGACGAGATCAACGCCAAAGGTGGCGTGAACGGGCAAAAGCTGCAACTCGTCGTCTACGACGACGGCGCCGATGCCAATGCGGCGCGCACCTTCGCCACCCGCCTCGTCGAGGAGGATAAGGTCGTCGCCATGGTCGGCGGCACCACCACCGGTGCGACGCTTGCCATGATCCCCGTCTTCGAGGAGGCGCAGATCCCGCTGATCTCGCTCGCCGGCGCCATCCAGATCATCGAGCCCGTGCGCAAGTGGGTGTTCAAGACGCCGCACACGGACAAGATGGCCTGCGAGAAGATCTTCGCCGATTTGAAGCAGCGCAACTTGACGACCGTCGCCCTGATCTCGGGCACCGATGCCTTCGGCAAATCGATGCGTGACCAATGCGTGACGGTTGCGCCCCAGGCCGGCATCACCATCGCGCACGAGGAATCCTACGGCCCGCGCGACAGCGACATGACCCCGCAGCTCACCAACATCAAGGGCAAGCCCGCCGTGCAGGCGGTGATCAATCCGGGCTTCGGCCAGGGTCCCGCGATCGTGACCCGCAACTATCGGCAGCTCGGCATTGCGCTGCCGCTCTATCAGAGCCACGGCGTCGCTTCGAAACAGTTCATCGACCTGGCCGGTCCCGCCGCCGACGGGGTGCGGCTGCCGGCCGCGGCGCTGCTCGTGGCCGAGAAGCTCCCCGACAATGACCCGCAGAAGCCGGTCGTCGTCGCCTACACGCGGACCTACCAGCAGAAGACAGGCCAGCCGGTCTCGACCTTCGGCGGCCACGCCTATGACGGCCTGATGATTTTCGTGGAGGCCGCGAAACGCGCCGGCAGCTTCGACAAGGCGAAGGTGCGCGACGAGATCGAGAAGACGAAGAATTTCATCGGCACCGGCGGCATCGTCAACATGTCGCCGAGGGATCATCTGGGCCTCGATCTCTCGGCCTTCCGCATGCTCGAGATCAAGGGCGGCGACTGGACGCTGGTGCAGTAGGCGCGTGCCTGAATTCCTCCAATTCGCATTCTCCGGCATCACTGTCGGCGCCGTCTATGCGCTCGTCGCACTCGGCTTCACCCTGATCTACAACGCCTCCGACGTCATCAACTTCGCCCAGGGCGAATTCGTGATGCTGGGCGGGATGACGACGGTGTTTCTCGGGCTCGCCGGCGTGCCGCTGCCCTTGGCGGCCGCTCTCGCGATCGTCGTCACCGTTGCCGTGGGCCTTGCCCTGCACCGCTTCGCCATCGAGCCGGCGCGCGCCAGCGGCGCGGTCGTGTTGATCATCATCACCATCGGCGCGTCGATCTTTCTGCGCGGCGTCGCGCAGGTGGTATTCGACAAGCGTTTTCACAGCCTGCCGTCGTTTATCGGCGGCGATGCGATCCGCGTCGGAGGAGCCGCCATCCTGCCGCAAAGCCTGGTAGTGCTCGCCGGTGCGGTGGTCATCGTCGTATTGCTGTGGGCCTTCATCGAGCGCACCTTGACCGGCAAGGCGATGATCGCCACCGCGGCGAACGAAGTCGCCGCCCGCCTCGTCGGCATCGATACGCGCGCCATCGTCGCCTTGTCCTTTGCGATTTCGGCCGCGATCGGCGCGGTGGCGGGCATCCTGATCACTCCCATTACCCTCACGAGCTACGACGTCGGCAGCTTGCTGGCGCTCAAAGGTTTCGCCGCGGCCATGCTCGGCGGCATCGGCAGTGCCGTCGGAGCGGTGATCGGCGGATTGCTGCTCGGATTGTTCGAGGCTTTTGCCGCAGGCTACGTCTCCTCGCAATACAAGGACGCGGTCGCGTTCCTGATCATCTTGATCGTCCTATTTGCCATGCCGCGCGGACTGTTCGGCCGAGCGCCGGTCGAGCGGGTATGACCTTTGTGCCCGACTTCGTGGCGCGTCACGCATGCCGGGACTGGCTCTGCCTGTCCTTGTTCTGACCGCATCCGGGAGAGGGGAATCGACATAGCGTCGAGAGCTTCATGCAAGGGCTCCTGACTCATCGACTTGTGCCAGCGCTGGCCATGGCCGCCGTCGTGGTCGTGCTGCCAGTGTTTTTTCCGTCCGCTTATTACTATCGCGTCGCGGCCCTGGTGTTCCTATTTGCGCTCGCTGCCGTCGGACTGAACCTGTTGATGGGTTTCGCCGGGCAAGTGAGTCTCGGCCATGCCGGCTTCATGGGGATCGGCGCCTATGCGGTCGCGATCGGGCCCACCCATCTCGGCTTGCCCTCGTCGGTGTCGTTCGTCATCGGCGCCGGACTCTCCGCGCTCGTGGCTTTCCTTGTCGGCCGGCCGATCCTGCGCCTGAAGGGGCACTATCTCGCGGTCGCCACGCTCGGCTTCGGCATCCTGCTCGCCATCGTCTTCACCAACGAGGCGCGCTTCACCGGCGGGCCCGACGGCATGCCGGTGCCGCGCCTCGTTTTGTTCGGCTTCCCCGTCCGCGGCGCACAAGCCTGGTATTGGATCACGGCCGTAACCTTCTTGATCGGCGCCGTGCTCGCGCTCAACCTGATCGACAGCCCGAGCGGACGCGCGCTGCGCGCGATCCATGACAGCGAGGTCGCCGCCCGTGTGCTCGGCGTCGACGTCGCAAGAATGAAGCTTTTGGTGTTTGTCATCTCCGCCATCTATGCGTCGGTCGCCGGCTCCTATTTCGCTCTGCTCAACGGGCACATTACGCCCGACGTGTCCGGCTTCCTGCGCTCGATCGAGCTCGTCGCCATGGTGGTGCTCGGCGGCATGGGATCGGTGGCGGGCTCGCTCGTCGGCGCCGCTCTCCTCGTGGTGCTGCCGCAGACGCTCACGCTGCTGCACGACTACGAGCAAATGGCGCTTGGTCTCATCGTCATGCTGGTGATGATTTTCTTACGCGCCGGCATCGTGCCGACATTCGCGAGAGCGCTCTCCTTGAGGCGGGCATGATTCTCGTTGCCGAGCACCTGTCGGTCTCCTTCGGCGGCGTGCGTGCGGTCGATGACGTGAGCCTGGCGGTGGCGCCCGGTCTCGTCTTCTCGATCATCGGTCCGAACGGCGCCGGCAAGACCACGCTGTTCAACCTCATCTCGGGCCTTTACCTGCCCGCTGCCGGCCGCGTCCGCCTTGCCGGGGAGGAAGTGACCGCGCTTGCGCCGGAAGAGCTCGCGCGCCGCGGCTTGTCGCGCACGTTCCAGAACCTGCAGATTTTCTCCCGCATGAGCGTGCTCGAGAACGTCATGGTCGGCCGCCACCGTCACGAAACGACAGGTATATTCGCTGATCTCCTTCATCTGCCCTCGGTGCGCCGGCAAAATCGGAGAACCCGCGAGGCGGCCGTGGCCGCGCTCGAGCGCGTTGGGCTTGCCGCGGCGGCCGAGCGGCGGGCGAGCGCCTTGTCGTTCGGCGATCTCAAGCGCCTCGAAATGGCCCGCGCGCTCGCGAGCCAGCCCAAGCTGCTTCTGCTCGACGAGCCGGCCGCGGGCTGCAATCCGGTGGAGACCGCCGAGATCGAAGCCGTCATCCGTCGCCTGATCCGCGACGGCATTACCGTCGTGCTGGTCGAGCACGACATGCGCTTGGTGATGAACGTCTCGGATCGCATCCATGTGCTTGCCAACGGCCGCACCCTTGCCGAGGGTACGGCCGCGGAGGTCCGCGCGAACCCGGCCGTAATCGCGGCCTATCTCGGCGTTCGCGGCGCGCAGGAGGCGGTCGGTGCTCTCGGTTGAGCAGGTCAGGAGCAGTTACGGTCGCATCGAGGCGCTGCACGGCGTTTCGATCGAGGTGGCAAGGGGCGAGATCGTCACGCTCCTCGGCGCCAACGGCGCCGGCAAGTCCACGCTGATACGGGCGATCTCCGGCGTGCAGCCGATCTCCGCGGGGCAGATCCGGTTCGATGATCGGCCGCTGGAGGGCGTGTCCGCGCATGCGCGTGTTGCGCTCGGGATCGCACAGGTACCGGAAGGTCGCCAGGTGTTTGCGCCGCTTTCGGTCGAGGATAACCTCAGGCTCGGGGCGTGGCCGCGACGAAACGCGCGGCTCGATGCCGAGCTTGCGTCCGTCTATGAGCTGTTTCCGGTGCTGGCGTCGCGCCGGCGTATCAGCGCGGGCATGCTGTCGGGTGGGGAGCAGCAGATGCTGGCGATCGGCCGTGCGCTCATGGCGAAGCCGCGCCTGCTGCTGCTCGATGAGCCCTCGATGGGTCTAGCCCCCATTTTGGTCGAGCAAATTCTGGACGTCGTGCGGGGGCTGAAGCAGGCGGGTCTGACGGTGCTGCTGGTGGAACAGAACGCCCGCGCGGCGCTCGCCATCGCCGACCGCGGCTATGTCGTCGAGACCGGGCGGATCGCGACGAGCGGCAGCGCAGTTGAACTCTTGGCCGATGCGCGCGTGCAGGCGGCGTATCTGGGAGTGTGATGAAGCGCAAAGGGACGCGTTTGGTTGGCACATCCGCGCGACCTTTTCCCTGGGCCTGCGGCCTCCTCCGAACAGTGGCGTGCACATCGAATGGGCACGCAAAGCTCGAAGGGAACCATCTCGCGCGTGCCGGTTTGGTATCGCGCCCCGTGGGCCGAGAGGAGCAAGAGGTGTATCATGAGCACGGCGCAGCTCGGCGGTTCGGTATCGGCAAGGAGCGCGGCCGCTGATATGACACCTCGGTCCACTGCCCGGCACGGCTCGGCGAACAGGCGGCGCAAGCGCCAGCCAGAAGCGCCGGCCGTTACAATTTCCGAAAGCAAGCTCGACGAAAGTTTGGAGGAAAGCTTTCCAGCGAGCGATCCGCCGAGCTGGACGCTTGTGACGCGAATCGGCTCGCCGCGGCGAAAACCTCGAAACTTTGACGATTCCGAGACCTAGGCTCATCGAGCCGCGGCTGGTTCGCGGCCGCGCAAGGGAGCATTCCTCAGTTGGCGAACCGGGAGATTTGCCATGACCACCCGTAAAGTCGACAAGACACAGTGGCGTACTTTCTTCGATCGCCTATCGACAACGCTCGAAGGCAAACAAGCTGAAATCGAGATCGCCTCGCTCCGGCTCGGCGATCAGGTCGAAGCGGACTGGCTACCTCTGCTCGGCATCGCCTACGACCCCAACGACGATATCGTCGAGGTAGCGCTCGAGGGTTTGGATCATTTGATCCCCAAACCGCGAGAACTTTACGCCGAAGAGGGGCCCGGCGGCTTGACGGCGCTCGAAATCATCGATGCAGACGACGTCAAGCAGATCGTCAAGCTTCGCGATCCACTGAGGCTGCCTGCGCCGTCGCAGGCACGCTGATCACGTCCGGCGAGCCCTTGCCGCGCTTACGCGTTCCCCATCGGGAGACGCAAATGTTGCGACCATCCGTCGTCTTGCTGGCGGCCTTCGCAGCGAGCGGCGCCACGATGCAAGAGGCTGCCGCGGAGCTGCTCTCATCACGGCCGATCACTGTCGTTATTCCCTTCACGCCGGGTGCAAGTTCCGACACGCTGCAGCGCATCGTCAACAAGAAGGTCACCGAGAACACCGGCCAGACGCTCGTCGTCGAGTCGCGCCCGGGCGGTAGCGGCATCATCGCCGCGGCGGTGGTCAAGCAGGCGCCGCCCGACGGGCACACGCTGTTGCAGGCGAATGCGGCAACCCATGCCGTTAATGCCGCGCTCTACTCGACGCTGCCCTACGATGCGATCAAGGATTTTCGGCCGATCACGCCGATGTGGAGCTTTCCCCAATTGCTCGCGGTCCCGCTCCAGAGCCCCGCGAAGTCGGTCGCCGACCTCGTCGCGCTTGCCAAAGCGAAGCCCGGCGGCTTGAGCTTTGCCTCCCAAGGCACCGGTTCCGGCGGGCATCTGCTCGGCGAGATGTTGAAGCTCAGGACCGGAGCGAACATGGTGCACATTCCCTACCGCGGCGCCGCTCCCGCCGCCACCGATCTCGCCGCCGGCCGGGTTGACTTCTTCTTCGTTTCTTATTCCTCGCTGCTGCCGTTTCTGCAGGGGGGCAAGGTGCGCGCCCTTGCGGTGACGTCACCGAACCGCCTGCCGGCGCTGCCCGACGCCCCCACGATGACTGAGGCGGGCTTTGCCGGAGTGGCGCTCGACGCCTGGTTCGGGCTCGTTGCCCCGGCGGACACGCCCGCTCTCGTTATCGGCAAGCTCAATGCTGCATTCGTGCAAGCGCTGCGGGATCCGCAGATCGCCAAGCAGATGACCGATCAAGGCGCCGAAGCGCTCGCCAGCACGCCCGCGGAATTCGCGGCGTTCATCGCCTCCGAAACCGAGCGCCTCGGCAAGCTCGTGCGCGCGGTCGGGGCCAAGGCAGAGTGAGGGCGCGACCCGTGGCCTAACTCAACGCGCACGCCTACGGCGTTCGCTCGGCGCATGCGCAGTCCGCGCGTGCCTCAAAAGCTCGCCGGGACGAAATAGTTGAGCAGCGCGAGCACGACCAGAAGCACGAGCCCGGTGCCCAGGCTAAAGCCGATGAGCTTCTTCTCAACCGGCAACAGCGGCTCTGGCGCGGCCTGTTCAAGTTCGCTGCGGATGTCGGCTTGTGACATGGGTACGCTCCTTCAAAGGATCAGCCGGCTAACGGCGGTTTGATGCCGGCAAAGAACAACCAGGAAATCAGCAGGCCGACCCAGATCACGAAGCCGAACAGGCTGATGACGTAAACGGCGGCAAGCTTGCCGATGCCCTCCTGCCACAGCTTCTTGAAGTTGGACAGAACGCCAATCGAGAAGAACGTCAGGATGAAGAAAATAACGCGGAACGTGTTGGCTTCGCCGATTGCGGCGGGCACTTTCGCGGCGATATCCGCCGGAGTTGCGAGCGCAAGGTATAGGCCGGTCAGGAAGGTTACGACGAAGCCAAGGATGAACTTCGGGAAGCGCTGCCAGATTTCGGCGATCCTCGCCTTATCCGATGTCACGTTGATATGGTTGGTCCAGATATAGCCGAGCACGAAGGCCCAGATGCCGATGAAAACGTCGATGAACACTTTCACCGTGGCGGTGGTGCCGAGGATCCAGCCCGGCTGGTAGTTCACGCCCTCGGCCGCCGACTTCGCCAGAATCAAGGATTCGGTAATGCCGCCGCCGGCAACCGCCGCACCGTCGGTTTTGATGGCAAGTCCAATCCAGGCGGCCGCAACAAGCGGCTCCTGCCACAGAAAAGTCTGTGCCAGGAATGGCAGGATCAATACCTCGACCACCGCGAAGACGACGACCAACGAAGAGACCAGCACCGGTACGACCGGCCGCGCACGGATCGCGCCGCCGGTGGCAATCGCCGCCGATACGCCGCAGATCGAGATGCCCGACGCCAGCGGCGCCGCCCATTCGCGATTGAAGCCGAACCACTTGCGGGCGACGAAATACACCACCGCCCAGTAGATGAGATAAGCCTCGATGATTGCGGCGGCGCCGCGCAATAGCAGCGAGGTCGCGAGATTGAGCTTGCCGGCGGCGGTCACGGCGAAGAAGCCGCCGAGGATCACGATCGCGATCTTGATGTAGAGCTCCGGCCTGACCGCTTCCTTGATGGTCTCGGCGAAGCGCGGAAAGACATTGGCGATGATCAGTCCCGCGATCAGCGCGAAGATGAAGCCGCCTTCGTTGGTCAAGCGCAGCGACCAGCCGATGCCGAACTTTTGCAGTTCGGCCGGCGTGACCGCGGCGAAATTGGCGTAGCTGCCGACGACCCAACTGGCATAGGCGATCCAGAACACCGCCGTGAAGGCGAGCGCGAATTTTTTCACGTCGGCGTTCAACGCGACGGCCGCCGCGCTCAGCATCGCGAGCAGCGCCGCATAGGTGGCGAGCAAGGCGCCGACCCCGCCGAGGCCAGCGTAAGTCTTCGACGCGGTTCCCAGCGCCTGGCCGAGATTGCTCCACACCGATGTCGTGACGACCCAGCCGATCAAATCGACATTGGCGAGCACCGCAAGCGCCAGCACAAAAATAACAAGACCGATGACGACGGACAGCCAGTCCTCGCTGATCCAGGGCTGGGTTTCGGTCGCGCTCCACGATGTCCGCGCCGACGCCGTTTCGATGGCCGACATGATTTGCTCCTGTGTGTCAGTCGGCGGCGGCCGTTAGGCTGCGTCCGCCGTCGCGCGACACGCGCGTTCTTTGAAGCTGTCCTGCCGAGGCAGAATTTTCCATTTCGTCAGGCCGATTTGCCACAATATTTTTCTCTTCTCGCATCCGTTTTGACTACTATATAGAAAATAATACTAGTCAACGTTTCACGGAGCTGGCCTGCGATGCGTTTCCTTCCGGTGTTTCTCGATACCTGCGCAGGGGCGGTCATTCTCGTCGGCTCCGGCGAGCCCGCGCGCGGCAAGTTGCGGCTGCTGCGCGCCGCCGGAGCGCACGTGCGCTGGTTCTCCCGCGATGTGGACGTTGCGGAAGAGATGCTGACGCTATCGGGACCGGGTCGGCTCGAAATCAGTTTTGGCGATCCGCTCAAAGCCGATTTGAGCGACGCCGTCGTCGTTGTTTCCGCAGTCGGCGATGGGCTCGACGCGCAAATCGCCGCCCGCGCCCGCCGTCATCGCATCCCCGTCAATGTCGTCGATCGGCCCGAGCTCTCGACGTTCATTTTTCCCGCCGTCGTCGATCGCGGCGAGGTGGTTGTCGCGATCGGCACCGGCGGAGCATCCCCGGTCCTGGCGCGGCGTCTGCGCGAGCTGATGGAAGCCTTGCTGCCCACGCGGATCGGCGAGCTTGCCCAATTGATCGGCCGTCACCGCCGCCGCTTCGCGGCCGTCCCGCGCGCGCTGTCGCCGCGCCGTTTCTGGGAAAACATCATCGCCGGTCCGATTGCCGAGGCGATCCTCGCCGGGCGCTCCGACGAGGCGGAGGCGCGGCTGGTCGTCGCGATCGACGGCGATGGCGCTCGCGAAAGCAGCGCCGGCAAAGCGGAAACGGTGTTTCTCGTCGGCGCGGGCCCGGGCGACCCCGATCTTTTGACCTTGCGCGCGCTCCATGCGCTGGCTGACGCGGATGTCGTGTTCTACGACGAATTGGTGACTGCCGCCGTGCTCGATCGCGCCCGCCGCGGCGCCGAGCAGGTGTTTGTCGGCAAGCGGCGCGGCGAGGCAGGCCTCGGACAGGACGAGATCAACCGGCGCCTCGTCGCTGCGGCGCGTGCGGGTCGCCGCGTGGTGCGGCTCAAGGGCGGCGATCCCTTCATCTTCGGGCGCGGGGGCGAAGAGTTGGAGTATTTGCGCGCGGCCGGCGTACCGGTGGTCGTCGTTCCCGGAGTAACCGCGGCGCTCGGCTGTGCCGCCGAAGCGGGCCTTCCGCTGACCTTCCGCAACGAGGCGGGCAAGCTTGCCTTCATCACCGCGCAGCGGGCGGAAGAGGCGGCCGCAATCGATTGGTCGAGCCTCACCGACCGGCAGACGACGTTAGTCGTCTATATGGGACTGGCGTCTGCGGCCGCCGTGCGCGACGGCTTGATCGCAGCCGGCCGCGACGGAGAAACTCCGGCCGCGGTCCTTGCCCGCGGGACGCGACCGGATTCGCAAGCGGCCGTCGGCCGTCTTGACGAGCTTGCCGCGTTGGCGACCGAAGTGGGCGAGGGCCCGGCCATTCTCGTCATCGGCGAGGTGGTCGCGCGTTCGACGCCCTGGCGTGCCGCGCACGTCGAGAAATTGATCGCGCGGGAGGCCGCATGACCTCGCCGCTGCAGCAGAAGCTCAAAATCACCGGGCCGGTCGTCGTTACCGCCAACCGGCTTGGCGATGGCGCGGTCGTCTATCGCTCGGGCGACGGCAGCTGGACCGAGGAGCTGGCCGCGGCCGCGGTGGTGACGACGACTCCGGCCGCAATGGAGCTGCTCACCGCTGCGCTCTCCGACAAGCTTCGGGCGGTTGACGCCTATGTCGCGCCGGTCGAGCTGACGCCCCAGCAGCAGGTGCTGCCCGGCAATCTGCGTGAGCGGATTCGCTTCAATGGACCCACCGTCGCCCTTCCGGGCGAAAGTTGAGGGCGCATGTATATCTATGATGAATTCGACCGCACGCTCGTCGACGAGCGCGTGCGCGAATTCCGCGACCAGGTCGCGCGCCGCTTATCGGGTGAACTGACGGAAGAGGAATTCAAGCCGCTGCGCTTGATGAATGGCGTCTATCTGCAGCTGCACGCCTATATGCTGCGCATCGCCATTCCCTACGGCACGCTCTCCTCCGACCAGATGCGCATGCTCGCGCATGTGGCGCCGCGCCGGGCTGCACGGCATGCAGACCAGCGGCAATTGCGTGCGCAACATCACGACCGATCAATGGGCCGGCGTCGCGCCCGACGAGATCGAGGATCCGCGCATCTGGGCGGAGCTGCTGCGCCAGCATCTGACGCTGCATCCCGAATTCTCCTTCCTGCCGCGCAAGTTCAAGATTGCGCTCACCGCCTCCGCGCACGACCGCGCGGCGGTGAAAATCCACGACATCGGCCTGCGCATGTACCGCAACGGGGCCGGCGAGACCGGCTTCGAGGTGACGGTGGGCGGCGGGCTCGGGCGCACCCCGTTTCTCGGCAAGACCATAAAGCCCTTCCTGCCGAAGCGCGATCTGCTGAGCTACGTCGAGGCGATCATGCGCACGTACAACCAGTACGGCCGACGCGACAACATCTACAAGGCGCGCATCAAGATTCTGGTCCACGAGCTCGGCGCGGAGAAATTTGCGCGCGAGGTCGAGGAGGAGTGGCAGTCGATCAAGGACGGCGCGCTCGCGCTCGACCCCGCCGTGGTCGCCGATATCGCGGCGCGATTCCGCTATCCCGACTACGAGGAGCTCGCCGACAATCCGCCCGAGCTGGCGAAGGCGCGCGAGGACGCGCGCTTCCGCACCTGGCTCGATAATTCCGTTAGCAACCACAAGGTTAGCGGCCGTGCGATCGTGACGCTCTCGCTCAAGCCCGAAGGTGGGCCGCCCGGCGATGCGACCGCGGCGCAGATGGACGCCATCGCCGAACTCGCCGATCGCTACAGCCATGGCGAGATCCGCGTCGGGCATGAGCAGAATTTGGCGCTGCCGCACGTCGCCCAACGCGATCTTCCGGCGCTGTGGCGCGCGCTCGACGAGATCGGGGTTGCGACCCCCAACGTCAATCTGATCTCCGACATCATCGCCTGCCCGGGCCTCGACTATTGTAGCCTGGCCAACGCCCGCTCGATCCCGGTGGCGCAGGAGATCACGCGCCGCTTCCGCAATCTCGATGTGGCCCGCGATCTCGGACGGCTGCACATCAACATCTCCGGCTGCATCAACGCCTGCGGGCACCATCACATCGGCCATATCGGCATCCTCGGCGTCGAGAAGAACGGCGAGGAGTATTACCAGGTGACGATCGGCGGCCGCGCCGACGAGCGCGCCGAACTCGGCGCGATTCTGGGTCCCGCGGTGCCCTACGGCGAGATCGCCGACGTGGTTGAGGACATCGCCGCCGCCTATCTCGAGCTGCGCGCGCGACCGGACGAGCTTTTCATCGAGACCGTCAAACGCGTCGGCGTCGATCCTTTCAAGGAGCGGGTTTATGCCGCTCGTTAAGGCCGGCCACGTCGTCGAGGATCGCTTCGTGCGCGTGCTCGACGACGCACCGGTTCCGGAGGGCGTCGCCGTCATCCTGCCGGCGGCGCGGCTTCTGGCGGACGCGCGCGAGCTCGTGCTGCGTCAGGCGCCGACCGGCGTCGTTTGGCCCAATGATCGCAAGGTCGCCGAGCTCGCGCCCTATCTCGACTGGATCGCGCTCGTTGCGCTGGTATTTCCGAATTTCCGCGACGGCCGCGCTTACAGTCAAGCAAGGCTCTTGCGCGAGCGCTATGCCTTTCGCGGCGAGCTGCGCGCAACCGGCCAGGTCCTGCGCGACCAGCTCTTGTTTCTGCAGCGCGCCGGCTTCGACGCCTTCGAGGTGACGAAGGAGGCCGACGGGGCAGCATTCGCCGAAGCCGTACGCCGCTACAGCGTGTTCTATCAGCCTGCCGCCGACGGCCGCGCGAGCACGCTCACCGCACGCCGCGCTCGTGGTGCGTCAGGGGCCGTGCCAAGCCGGCGCGAATACGTTGCGGGATGAGCGAAGCGGTTGACCAGCTTATTACCGGCCGGGCTTCCCCGAGTTCCGCACCATTAAGCGGGCAAAAGCGACGCTACGCATGCCCCGCGCGCACGAGGCGGCCGGGCAGCGCGCCGGTGTGCTCGCCGTGCTCGAAGGTCGGCATGCCGGCTAGGAACGTAGTCACGTAGCCGTCGACCCGTTGCACGAAGCGGCGGCCGCCGGCGGGAAGATCGTTGACGAGCTCGGGCTGGTAGAGCCGCAGGCCCTCGAAGTCGATCAGGTTGATGTCGGCGCGCAGCCCCGGCGCGAGTCGGCCGCGGTCGTGCAAGCCGAAGAAATCCGCTGTCTCGCTGGTCTGCCGCTTGACCAACAGCTCGAGCGGCAGCCGCGGCCCGCGCCGCCGATCGCGGCCCCAATGCAAGAGCATGTAAGTCGGCACGCCCGCATCGACGATGGAGGTGCAATGCGCGCCGCCGTCGCTTAGTCCCAAGAGCGTTCCGGAATCGGTCAGCATCTCGCGAATGGGCTCGTGGTCGCCGCAAACGTAATTCACCACCGGGAAAAACAGGTACCGGTTCTCGGCCTCGGTGAGGTAATCGTAAGCAACCTCGTCGGGCGTGCGTCCTTCCCGGGCCGCAATCGCGGCGCAGCTCGCCTCATCCGGTGGCTCATAATCCGGCGGATCGCCCATGACGAAGAACTTGTCCCAGCGCGTGGTGATGAGCTGGCGGAATTGCGCCAGCCGTCTCACCTCCTCCGCGGAGGGCTTTTCGTCGAGGATGCGGCGCCGCAGCGCCGGATCGCGCAAGCGCCGGCGTTGCTCGGGGATGCTCAGCCCATCGAGCTCTCGGTAGCTCGGGCGCACCGAGAACGGGTTGAGCGCCGTGCCGATTCCCAGCATCACTCCGATCGGCCGGCCGGCGATCTGCGCGGTCACATGCGCGCCCTCGGCGCGCGCTGCATGCACCGCCGCCAGCAGCCGCCGCCAACGTTCCGGATCCTCGTATCGGTCGGTGAGCAGGAACCAGACCGGACGGCCTGTCTTCTTGGCGAGCTGGATCAGCCAGGCAAGCTCGTCGTCCTCGTCGTCGAAATCACTGTTCATGCCGAAGGCGCCGGCGCCAACGTCGCCGAGCGCGCCGCCGATGCCCAACAGCTCTTCGCTTGCGGCATATCGCGAGGGCACCATTTCGCCGACCGGCGTCTTGTGGGAATCGGTGCGCGAGGTGGTGAAGCCAAAGGCGCCTGCGCGCAATGCTTCGATCGTCAGGCGGCGCATTTCTGCGATGTCGTCGGGCCGTGCCGGCTCGAGGCGAATGGCGCGATCCCCCATGACCCAGACGCGTAGCGGGTGATGCGCGATCTGCGCGGCGATATCGATCGCGTGCGGCCGGCGCTCCAGTGCATCGAGGAAGTCGGGAAACGTCTCCCATTCCCAGGTCAGTCCGTCGGTGAGGACAACACCCGGAATTTCCTCCACGCCTTCCATCAGTTCCATCAGCGCGGCGCGATGCTGCGGCCGCACCGGGGCGAAGCCGACGCCGCAGTTGCCGAACATCGCCGTGGTGACGCCGTGCCAGCACGAAGGTCCGAGCAGCGGATCCCACATCGCTTGTCCGTCGTAGTGCGTGTGCACGTCGACCCAGCCGGGCGTCACCAGCAGGCCCGTCGCGTCGATCTCGCGCCGAGCGGGACCCAGCTTGCCGCCGACCTCGGCGATGCGCTCACCCGCGATAGCCACGTCGCCATTAAATGCCGCCTTCCCGGTCCCATCGATGATGGTCCCGCCACGAATGACGATGTCGTGCATGGATCGCTCCTGGGGCCTTGCGCCGAAACGATGATGCACCTTCGCCATCAGCGGGTAAACTCCATTTCATTGCAGGCACGAGGATATCAGCCATGCCCAAGACCCCGGACTACTTCGTCGGCAAGACGATCATCATCACGGGCGCCGCGAGCGGCATCGGCCGCGCCGCGGCGATGATCTTCGCCCGCGAGGGCGCGAACGTCGCGTGCGCTGACATCAATGGCAATGGCGCGAAAGAGACCGCCGAACAGATCGTCGCGCAAGGCGGCAAGGCGATTGCATTGCCGACGGACGTCACCTCGCGCAGGCAAGTCAACGATATGGTGCATCGCGCGGTCGAGACGTTCGGAGCGGTGCAATTTCAGTTCAATTCGGCGGGAGCGGCGCTGCGCCGATCGAAATTTCTCGATATCGACGACGTCCTGTTCGAGAGCACGTTTGCGCTCAACGTCAACGGCACGTTTTATTGCATGCAAGCGGTCCTTCCGCACATGCTCGAAAATGGGCACGGCGTCATCGTCAACATGGCGAGCATGGCGCACCGGCGCGGCGGCCCGGGCTCTTCGGTGCACTATGCGGCGGCAAAGGGAGCCGTCGTGTCGATGACGCTCGGAGTGGCGCGCGAATTCGCGCAGGCCGGCATCCGTTGCCTTTTTGCCTTTCGATTTCGCCCGGGCCGATCCGCACCCCGTTCCAGAGCGCGGCGCAGACGCCGCCCGAACTCATGCAACGCTTCCTCGACGACGTGCCGATGAAGCGATTTGGCGAGCCCGAGGAGATCGGCGAACTTGTGCTGTTCATGTGCTCGGACGCTTGCCCCTTCATGACGGCGGACACGGTCTACGTGAACGGCGGCGGCGGTTGGCGTTGAGCGGCTTCCGTGGCTTGCGTAGCCCGCATGAGCGAAGCGAAATGCGGGAAATGGCAGTCCCGGATTTCGCTGACGCTCATCCGGGCTACAATCCTTGGTGACCTAATCGGCGAGCCGCAGCACCGCATGCAGCAGCACCGAGGCGCCGGCGTCGAGGTGCTCGGGCGCGGTATATTCGCGCACATTGTGGCTTAGTCCGTCGACGCTCGGGACGAAGATCATGGTCGCAGGGCAGAGCCGCGCCATCATTTGCGCATCGTGGCCGGCGCCGGAGGGAAGCCGCCGGCAAGCGAGACCGAGCTCGCGCGCCGTCGTTTCGATGAGCGACACCATCTCGGTCGCAAACGCGACCGGCGCGAAGCGCGCGAGGCTGCGCGTGGTGATTGCGACTTGCTCCTCAGCGGCGAGGCGATCGAGAAAGCCGGCCAGCTGTCGCTCTGCCTCTTGCAGCAGGCTCTCGTCGGGGTTGCGCAAGTCGACCGTGAGGAGCGCACGTTCCGCGATCACGTTCACGAGATTGGGGTAAAGTTCGATACGGCCGACGGTTCCCTTCTGGTGCCCGCCCATGCTTTGCGCCAGGCGGCGCACGAACAGGGCGATCTCGCCGGCCGCGCAGGCGGCATCGCGCCGCAGATGCATCGGCGTCGTACCGGCGTGCGCGGAGCGACCGGTGATCGAGACCTCCGTCCAGGAGAGCCCGGTGATGCCCTCCACCGCGCCGATGACGAGACCTTCGCTCTCCAGGACAGGTCCTTGTTCGATGTGCAGCTCCAGATATGCATGGGGCGTGAGAAAGCCGGGACTCGCGTCGCCGACATAGCCGATGCGCCGCAACTCCTCGCCGACCGTTGCGCCGTCGATGCCGCGGACCGCATAGGCATCGTCGAGCGAAAGCCTGCCGACATAGACAAGGCTTCCCATCGCATAAGGTGGAAAGCGCGATCCTTCTTCATTGGTGAAGGCGACGAGGGCCAGCGGCCGGCGCGTGGCGCGGCCTGCATCGTTGAGTGCCGCGCATGCCTCGAGACCCGCCAGCACGCCGTAAAGGCCGTCGTAGCGGCCGCCGGTCCCGACGGTATCGATGTGGGAGCCGAACATCACGGGCGGCAAATCCTCGCGGCCGCCGCGCACGCCGACGATGTTGCCGATGGCGTCGATCGTTACGATCAGGCCGAGGTCGCGCATCCATCGCACGAGCAGATCGCGGCCAGCGCGGTCTTCGTCAGTGAGCGCGAGCCGGCAATTGCCGCCGCCGGGTAAGGCCCCGATCTGATTGAATGTATCCAGCCGGCGGAGCAGGCGGTCGAGGTCTATTCGAGGCGATGTCGTCATTCCCACTCCACCGCTCATTTCCGTGCGTGGACGCCCTGATGCTGGCAATCCTGTGCATAATACCCGTCCTGAAGCAGGGTCCGTGACATGAATTTCGGCATCACGCTTTCGAACCGGGCCGTGCCACTCGGACTTTGCAGCGCCCGCGATCTGCTCGCGCTCGCCGATGCGGTCGAGGCGTGTCCGGTGCTGGATTCGGTGTGGTGCGGCGATGCGCTGTTCGTCAATCCTCGCCTCGATGCATTGACGCTGCTCGCGGCGGTGGCGGGACGCACCGAGCGGGTGCTCATCGGCCCGGCCTGCATGGGTTCGTTCGCGCTGCGCAACCCGCTCGTCTTCGCCTATGAATGGGCCTCGCTCGACGTCTTGTCGAACGGCCGTACGCGGCTTGTCGTGTGTGCCGGCGGTGGCGCGGGGCCTGTCTGGGAGGTGGAGACGGCCGCGCTTGGCATCGGCCCGGGCGAACGGCGCAAACGGATGATCGAGAACATCCATGTCCTGCGGCACCTCTGGACGAAGAATAACGAGCCGTTCATGGGCCAATTCACCAGCTTCTCGAACGTCACGCTCGAACCGAAGCCGGTGCAATCGCCGTGTCCGATCTGGCTGGCAACAAATGCAGAGCGGCTCGCGCGCGGGCAGGCCGATTCCGGCGGATCGGAGCTTGCGCTCACGCGCGTTGGCAAGATCGCGGACGGCTGGATGACGCATTCGCTCAGCCCGGACGGCTTCAAGCGCTCGTGGGACTTCATTGTTAAAGTCAACCGCGAGAACGGCCGCGACATGTCGCGCTTCGACAACGTCCTTTACCACCACATCAACGTGAACGCGGACAAGCAGGAGGCGCTGGCCGATTCCAAGAAATTCCTCGACCTCTACTATTCGGCCGACTACACCCAAGCGCGGCTCGAATCTTGGCTGACCTACGGCTCGCCGCGTGAGTGCGTCGAGCACATCAAACGGTTCAAGGCGTCGGGCTGCCGGCGCATCACCTTTCGCATCTCCACCATGGGTGATCCGATGCAGCAATTCCGGCGAGTGGTCGAAGACGTGCTGCCCTACGTTGATTAGGCCATGCTGCATTCGTAGCCCGCATGAGCGAAGCGAGATGCGGGAATGGCAGCCCCGGATGTCGCTTCGCTCATCCGGGCTACAAGGTCGGCTAGACAAGGAAGATGATCTGGAGAGACTTGCATGCAGACGCTCGGCCTCGGCTTTACTTGGGAGCAGCTCTCGCCCGGACAGCGCTTTCGCACGCTCAACCGCACCATCACCGAGACCGACCTGGTGCTCTTCACCGGCGTGACCGGAATGCTGGAGACGATTTTCATCGACCGCACGTTTGCTGCCGAGAAGGGCGCGATTCAGGGGCAGTTCGTGCCGGCCGCGTTGACCTATAGCCTGATCGAGGGGCTGCTGTGTCAAAGCATGATCCAGGGAACCGGTCTCGCCATGCTCGAGCTCAACCAGCAGATCCTGGCGCCGGTCCGCGTCGGCGACACGGTGCATGGCGAAATCGAGATCACGTCGGTGCGCCCCACCTCCAAGGGCAATCGCGGCATCGTGGTGTCCAGGGTCGATGTGAAGAACCAGCAAGGCGACGTCGTGATGACCTACGAAGCCACTCGCATGCTGGCAGGCCGCGCGGATGGAAGCGCGCAGGAATCAGCATGAGTGGGGGGTCGATATGCGCGGACTAAAGGATCGCACCGTTTTGGTGACCGGCGGCGCCAATGGCATCGGCGCGGCAATCGCGCGCCGCCTCGCGGAGGAGGGCTGCACGGTCGGCATTTTGGATATGGATATCACGGCGGGAGAGGACGTCGCCGGCGAGATCAAGGCGCGCGGGCACCGGGCGAGCTTCCGCGCCGTCGATATTACCGATTACGACGCGGTCTCGCGCGCGGTCGAGAGCTTCGAGGCCTCCTTTGGGCCGGTATCGTTTCTCGTCAACAATGCCGGCTGGGATCGCGCCCAAAATTTCCTCGACACCGCGCCCGATTTCTGGCGCAAGGTGGTCGCCATCAACCTGTTCGGCCCGCTGAACGTGTCGCACGTCGTCCTGCGCGGCATGGCGGCGCGCGGCTTTGGACGCGTCGTCAATATCGCCTCCGATGCCGGGCGCGTGGGCTCCTCGGGCGAGGCGGTTTATTCCGCCTGCAAGGGCGGGATTATCGCATTGACCAAGACGCTCGCGCGCGAGCTCGTCGGCAAGGGCGTGATCCTCAATACGATCTGCCCCGGCCCGACCGATACCGCCATTCTGCGCAGCTTCCTGGAAGGCGCCGAGGGCGCGCGCATCGCCGAAGGGCTCAAGCGCGCCATCCCGATGCGGCGGTTTGGCGTGCCGGAAGATTATCCGGGCCTCGTCGCTTTCCTGCTCTCCGATGACGCCGCCTACATGACCGGCCAGACGATCAGCGTCTCCGGCGGCCTCACCATGCATGGATGATTGAGCCCGTCATGAAGATCGACATCTTCAACCATTTCATGCCGAAAGCCTATCTCGATCGGCTCGGCACGCTCATTCCCGGGCACATGGTGCTCACCGCGTTTCCGCGGCTCAAGACGCTGTGGGATGTCGATGCCCGGCTCGCGCTCGTCGACGAATTCGATGGGTTGCAGCAGGTGCTATCGCTCGCCAACCCGCCGCTCGAGCTGATAGCCGGCGCTGACACAACGCCCGAACTCGCGCGCATTGCCAACGACTCCCTAGCGGAACTCTGCGGCAAGCATCCGGATTCGTTTCCCGCTTTCATTGCATCGCTGCCTATGAACAACATCGAGGCCGCACTTACCGAGATCGACCGCGCGGTGAACGACCTCGGCGCCCGCGGCGTTCAGCTGTTCACCAATGTCGCCGGCAAGCCCCTTTCGGCGCCCGAGTTTCGTCCGATCTTTCGTCTGATAACGGAGCACGACCTGCCGATCTGGGTGCATCCCATGCGCGGGCCGAATTTTCCCGATTACGCGAGCGAGCAGGTATCAGAAGCCGAGATCTGGTTCAGCTTCGGCTGGCCCTATGAGACGACGGCCTGCATGACCCGGCTGATCTATTCGGGGCTCTTCGACGAGCTGCCGGATGTCAAGATCATCACCCATCATATGGGCGGCATGATTCCGTACTTCGCCGGCAGGATTGGCCTCGGCTTTCGCCAGATCTTCTTCGGCACGCCGGACAAGAACCCGGCGGCGGAGGATGCCGGCCTGAAACACCGCGCGATCGACTATTACAAGATGCTCTATGCCGACACCGCGCTCAACGGCGACGTTGCGGCGACGCGCTGCGGGCACGCGTTCTTCGGCACCTCGTCGTGTCTGTTCGCGACTGATGCGCCGTTTGACGCCGAGCACGGCCGCGGCCTGATCCGCAGCACCATCAAGGCGATCGAGGCGCTTCCCATCACCGCCGGCAGGCGCGAGATGATCTTTGCCGGCAATGCGCGCGAGCTGCTCAAGCTGCCGTCGCGCACCGCGGCAAGGGCATCGGCATGAAGACGCAGGCGATTAGGGTCAAGCTGCGCGACGGCGAGATGGGTGCTTATCTCTCGATCCCCGACCGCACGCCCGCCGGCGCCATCATCGCGATTATGGAAATCTGGGGGGTCAACGATACCATGCGCCGGCACGCGCACGAATTCGCGCAAGCCGGATTCATCTGCCTGGTGCCGGACCTGTTCTGGCGGCAGGAGCCCGGCGTCGAGCTTTCCGACCACGATCCGGAGCACGTCAAGAAGGCGTTCGACCTCTACTATGACTTCGACTACGACCTTTCCGTCCGAGACATGGAGGACACCTGGCATTTTCTGCAGCATCTGCCGCAGTGCAATGGCAAGGTCGGCGCGGTCGGCTACTGTCTTGGCGGCAAGCTGTGCTACCTCATGTGCTGCCGCACCGATATCGACTGCGCGGTCGCCTATTACGGCACTTACATCGAGCACCACATCCGCGAGGCCAAGAACCTGCACCGGCCGTTCGTGCTGCACATGGCGCTGAAGGACCGTTGGGTGCAGGCCGAGGTGAACGAGCTGCTGGAGCGGCGGCTCTCACCCAATCCGCTGGTGACCATCCACAAATATCCCGGCGCCGACCACGCCTTCGCGCGCTACGGCGGCAAGACCTACGCGAAGCCGGAGGCGGATCGAGCGCTGGCGCTGACGCTCGAATTTTTCAAGCAGCATCTCGGTGGCTGATGCTGGACCGTTGATCCATGTCGTCCCCGCGGGGGGCGCCCCGCGACACTTGCGTCGCGGGGACCCCGTTGCGGGGACCCATGACCACCGGCTCTGGAATATGGGCCCCCGCTTTCGCGGGGGCGACACTACTAACGGAGTTCCACCGCAGCTCAATCGTACACCGTATCCACGTAGTGCTCGGAATCGACGACGGCTTCGATCACCGTCGGTCCCTCTGCCGCGAGCGCGGTCGTGACCGCCGCTTCGAGCGCATTGGCGCTATGAGCTGCGCGCGCGGGCACGCCGAAATAATGCGCCGGCGGCTCGCGATAATCCTCCGCTTGCAGTTCGGTGCCGTAGAGCGGGAATTGGCGCCGGATCTGCTTCACCTTGATGAGCGCGAGCCAGCGGTCGTCGAGGACGACGATCGGAAGCGTGATGCCGAGCCGCTTGGCGGTCGCGACCTCGCCGCAGGTCATCTGAAAGCAGCCGTCGCCCAGCAGGCAGACCACCGGCGCCTGCGGGCGCGCGAGCTTGGCCGCGATCGCGCCGGGCAGAGCAAAGCCCATGGAAGACCAGCCATTGGTGATGTGGAACGTCTTGGGCGCATCCGCGCTCCATTGGCTCGCGATCTGGTGCGTGTGCGCCCCGACATCGAAGGCGAGCACTCCCTCGCGCGGCAGAGCGCGGCGGACCGCGTCGATCGCGGCGTGCGCCGTGAAGGATTTGGCGGTGGGACGCAGCGCGGCGTGAAAGCGCCGGCGGTGCTCCGCCAGCATCGCTTTATCCCAATGATTGGTGGCGGCGGACAGCGCGGAGAGCCGCGCCAGCGATGAATCGATGTCGCCGATCACCTGATGCACGACGTTGACCGAGGGCGCGACGTCCACCGGCTCGATATCGATCTGCAGCAGCGGCCTTTCGCCGATCCAGGCTTCATATTCCACCTCGACCGTGTCATAGCCGAGACCGACGATGAGATCGGCGGAACGAAGAAACTTGCGTTGAATTTGCCGGCAGGAGCGCTCGATGCAACCGAGCGCGAGCGGATGATTATCGTCGATCATCCCTTTGGCCATCGTCGTGGTGGCGAACGGCAGATTGTGGCGCTCGATCACTCTGCGCAGCAGCGAGGGATCGGCAACGCGCATCGCCGTCGAGCCCAGCACCGCGATCGGCCGCTCGGAGGCCGCCAGCAGCTCGCCCGCCCGGGCGAGCGCGGCGTCAGGCGCGGGCGCGAGCTTTCCGGGTTGCGCCGGCGACGCAACGCGCTCGTTCGTGGCGGCGAGCGCGACATCCTCCGGCAGATCGAGATGGACCGGTCCCTTCGGCTCGGTGAGCGCCAGCGCGATCGCGTGCGTGACCGTCTCGGCCACGCATCCCCGCTCGAGCCTGAGCGTCGCCTTGGTGATCGGCTTGAACAGCGCGTGGTGGTCGATCCACATCTGGATGCGCCGGCCGAGCTGATCGGTATTGAGATTGCAGGTGATCGCGATGACCGGCGAGCGATCGAGAAAAGCGCCGCCCACGCCGGTCGCGAGATTGGTCGCGCCCGGCCCGAGCGTCGCGAGGCAAAAACCCGGTGCGCCGGTCATCCGCCCGGTGACGTCGGCGGCAAAGCCCGCCGAACCTTCGTGCGCGGTGAGCACGAATTCGATCCCGCCCGTGCGCATCGCCTCCATGAGCGGCAGCACGTTGCCGCTCGGAATGCCAAAGCCGCGGGTCACGCCGTTCGCCTTGAGCGTGGCGATGATCAGATCGGCGTTGTTCATGGTGGACCGCGAGTGCCGTGTCGCATGCGCCGTTCACTCCGCCGGCGCCTCGAGCATCTCCGGAGCGAGCCGCTTGCCAACGTCGGGCTCGCCGAGATCCCAGAACAATCCCGCCATCATCCCGAGCCCCTCGCGCGCGATCGGTGCGAGCAGGTGTTCGTCCGGCGCGTGCTGCGAGCATCCGGCATAGGAGTGCGGGATCCAGATCGTGCGCAAACCGAGCACGTCGGTGAAGCTGTCGTTCGGCAGCGATCCGCCGAAACTGGGCAGAATGGTCGGCGCGCGCCCGGTGGTGTGCTCGATCGAACGGGCGACGAAGCCGACCCACGGATCGTCCGGATCGAGCCGGCTCGCTTGAAAAAATCCGCCTCTGCCGCGGCGCACCTCGACTTGCGTGAAGCCGTGGCGGTCGAGGTGGCGGCGCAGCGCCGGAATGATGTCGTCCACGTCGGTCCCGACGACATAACGCAGCTGGCAGTGGGCGCGCGCCTGGCCCGGAATTGCGTTCACCGGATGCTCCGGCGTTCCCGTGACGAAGGCCAGCACCTCGAAGCTGTTCCAGGCAAAGACGCGCTCCGCCGGGCTGAGATCCGCTTCGCCCCAGTCGCGGTCGACGGTCGGACCATTGCCGCCGCCGTCGACTTCCATCTCGGCAAGAAGGCGCCGCACGGAGGCGGGCAAGGGCGGTCGCCATTCCGGCACCCGAATGGTCCCGCGCGCATCGGTGATGCAGGCGAGTGCATGTGCGAGGATGATGCCGGGATTGGCCAGGAGCCCGCCCCAGTTGCCGGAATGATGGGCGCCCTCGCGCAAATCAACGACAAGTTCGATTGGATGCCCGCCGCGCGACCCGAGAAACAGCGTCGGGCGATCGGGCGCGGCGCGGGGGCCGTCCGAGGCGATCAACACGTCCGCCCGCAGGAGGCCGTCCTTGTGCGCGCGGCAAAGCTCGCGCAATCCGGCGGAGCCCACTTCCTCGCCCATTTCGATGAGGATCTTCGCGTTGAACCCGAGACCGCCGCGCTCGGCGATCACCGCCGCGAGCGCGGCGATGTTGATGCTGTGCTGCCCTTTATTGTCGGCGGTCCCGCGCCCGTAGATGCGCTTGCCCTCGACCGTCATGAGCCACGGGGAAAGCCCCGGCCGCCACAGATCGTCGAGGCCGCGGATCGTGTCGCCATGCCCGTAGATCAGAACCGTGAACGCGGCTCCTTCCTCGCTGCGCTCGGCCACGAGAAACGGAGGACCCGACGGGTTGTCGAGAACGCGCGACGTAAATCCGAGCAGAGCGAGGCTGGGCACCATCTCGTCGTCGAGATAGCGGCGCAGTTCGCTCGCGCGTTCCGGTTCCTGGCTCGTGCTGGGGATGGCGACCCGCCGCTGTAAATCGACGAGAAATTCGCCGCTGTCGAAATAGGTCTGCGCGCGGGAAATGGCGGCGGCGCGGCTCATGCTGTCATCCTTCATGGATGCTACTTAAAGGACCTCGGCTATCACCTGAGCATTCCGCGGCGCTTGAGTTGGTTGGATTGGGCAATTACCGTCCCACGGATATTGCATGCGGGCCGTTCCGCGGCAAGGACGGCCATTCGCACGATATCTCGGGCGAGCCCGCTCCCGCTTCGCCGAACACCGGATCGGAGATCGTACGTGTTCAAAATCCTGCATTTGGATACGTGCCCGGTGACTCCGATGGAGCGAGGACGCGGCGAGCAGATCAAGCTGATCAATCCGGGTCTCGGCACCGAGAAGCTCGATGTCCATTTCAACCGGTTGGTGGCGGGCGGACCGCGCGGGAAGCGGCACCGCCACACCAACGCCGACAATGTCTACATCGTCAAACGCGGCGAGGGCACGCTGACCGTGGACGGGGAGACGCATATCATCCGCGAGAACGACGTGGTCTACATTCCCGCCGGCATGGCCCATTCGCTGTCCAACCTGAGCGATAAGCCGTTCGAGATCTTTGAAATCTACGCACCGGCCGGCCAGCACTTCGATGTCGTGGTGGACGAGTGAAGCACCGCGCATCGGCTGAATGAGCTATGACCGATAGCAAAGGCGTCCTGTTCGTCCCCTACCAAGACACGTTGGGTCTGCTCGGCGTCGAGGATGCGCTGCGCGTCTGCGAGGAGGTCTACGGCATGCACGCCCGCGGCAGCGTGGTGTGGTCGTCGCCGCCAAGCTTCAAGCTCGACGTGGCGGAGGGTTTCCACAACCATTGGCACGTGAAGTCCGCGTTGTTGAAGGAGATCCCCACAACTGGCGTGCGCCTTTACAACTACTACGACGACGGTGTGCGCAACACGGTCGGCGATCTCGGCTGCACGCGCTATATCGTGCTGTCCGATCCCAATAGCGGCGAGCCGCTTGCGATCGTCGACGAGCACTGGAGCTACGCCATCCGCAGCGCGGCGGCCGCGACGCTCGCCTGCAAATGGCTCGCTCCCAGCAGCCCGAAAATTCTCGGACTTGTCGGCGTCGGCACGATGGCAACGAATTCGTTGCGCTGCCTTTGCACCATGTACGAATTCGAGGAGATCCGTTGCGCCTCGCGCCGGCGCGAGACGCGCGAAGCGTTCGCGCGGAAATGGTCGCAGGCGCTCGGGATCGCAGTGGTGCCCAGGGATTCGATCGAAGAGGCCGTGCGCGGCGCCGATATCGCCGTCGGCGGCACCACCTCCGGCGAGGTCGTGAGCCGCGAGCCCTGGCTCAAGCCCGGCTCAACCTTCATTTCGCTGGCGCGCCGCGAACTCGATCCCGCCGGCTGGTCGAAGATGGACAAGGTCGTCGTCGACAGCTGGGAATTCAACATGCTGCAGCGCGAGTTCAAGCGCACGGTCGAGGCGGGCCTGTTCTCGCGCGAGAGGCTCTATGCGGAGATCCACGAGCTGGTGGCGGGCGCAAAGAAAGGCCGGGAACGCAACGACGAGCGAATTCTCATCCATACCACCGGCCTGGTTTCCCAGGACGTCGCGCTCGCGCACTTCCTGTATCGACGCGCGCTCGAGAAGGGCGTCGGCACATGGCTGCCGAGGGCAGCTCGATGAACGACGCCGAGATCAAGGCGCTGCTGGAGCGGCGAATTTCGCGCCGGCGCGCGAAGGACTTGTTGGTCGCCCTCGTCAAGGTGCCGAGCCCGCAGACCGAGCTGCTCGAGGACGAGCCGCTGCTCAAGGCGTTCATTACCTCGGCGATCGAGCCGCGGCTGCGCACCATGGGCTTTAGCGACATTCGCTACGACCAGATGGGCAATCTGATCGCAACCTACGGGGCGGGAGCGAGCGGCAAATCGCTGATGTTGATCGGCAACGCCATGAACCAGCCGGCCGCGACCATGCCCAATCCCTACGATGGCGATGTGGTGGACGGCGCGGCATACGGCCTCCCTGGCGAATGCGTGATGGGCAAGGGGGCGAGCGAGCAGAAGGCAAATCTCGCGGCGATGTTGCACGCGATGGAAACCGTGATCGCGAGCGAGATTCCAATCAACGACCAGCTCATCTTCACCTGTTGCGTGTCGGGCGAGACCGGAAAGCACGACGCCATCAAGAGCGTGGTCGAGGGCGCGGGCGTGCGCGCCGATATGGCGGTGCTGGGCGGCACCGGTCTCAAGATCACCCTCGGCAACCGCGGCCGCATCGACGTGTTCGTCACGGTGAAGGGCTCGCCCTGCCATTCGTCGCGGCCCTGGGATGGTGTCAACGCCATCACCGGCGCGACCGAGGCGATCCGGCTGCTGCTGGACAGGGTGAAGGTGGACAAGATCCATCCGCAACTGGGCAGACAATCGTTGACGGTCAATCACATTCGCAGCTTTCCCGAGTCGACCCACACCGTGCAGGAACGCTGCGAGTTCACCCTCGACCGACGCCTGCTCCCGGGAGAGGATCCGAATGATGCCTTCGCCGAGATCGAGCGCATCGCCAAGGAGGTCGAGCGCATCAAGGATCCGGTCAGCGGCAAGACCTATGGCGTCGAGGTGCGGCTCGGGCCGTACATGTATCCGTCGCTGGTGACGACGGAGTCACCCGTGGTGCGCGCGCTCCTGCGCGCGAGCGAAGTCATGCTGGGCAAGCCGGCGGAGACCTACTATTCGCCGTCCGCCTTCGATCAGGGCTACCTCAACCATGTCGGGATCGCGACCGCGAATTTCGGACCCGGCGAACATCAATACGCCCACACCGACTACGACATGGCTTCGGTCGAGCGCACCGCCGACGCGGCCAAGGTCTACGCGTTCATGATGCTGGATTACCTGAGTTAGCGCAGTGTCGATTGACCGCATGCCTGCCGCATGCTCGCCCTCAGCCTGTGGATAACCGGGACAATCGCCTGCGGTCCTGCCCGCGTCCCGCGCCGGCCTATACTGGGGAGGTTGAACGAATCACCGGGCCGCCCTGATGCGTTTTCCGCCTCAATTCCTCGACGAGCTGCGCGCGCGCCTTCCCGTTTCGGAGGTAGTCGGCCGCCGGGTGCGCCTGAAAAAGTCGGGACGCGAGTGGAAGGGGCTCTCCCCTTTCAACAAGGAGAAAACGCCCTCGTTTTTCGTGAACGACCAGAAAATGGCGTGGTTCGATTTCTCCTCGGGCAAGAACGGGACGATTTTCGACTTCATCATGCTGACCGAAGGGGTGAGCTTCCCCGAAGCGGTCGAGCGGCTGGCGGCCCAGGCCGGCATTCCGCTCCCCAGGGTCTCGCCCGAGGAGGACGCGCGCGAGGAACGGCGCAAGACGCTCAACGACATCGTTGAGCTGGCCGCGAAATTCTTCGAGGACACGCTCGCCTCTCGCGCGGGCGCCAAGGCGCGCGGCTATCTCGCCGACCGTGGGCTCGACCCGGCGACCCAGCTCAAGTTCCGCCTGGGCTACGCCCCGCCCGAACGCTTCGCGCTCAAGGAGCATCTCGGCAAGGCGGGGATCGCGACCGAAGACATGATCGAGGCGGGACTACTGGTCGCGAGCGATGACATTCCGCTTCCTTACGACCGCTTCCGCGATCGCGTGATGTTTCCCATTACTGATCTGCGCGGACGCGTGATCGCCTTCGGCGGGCGCGCCCTCGAGAAGGACGCGCAGGCGAAATATCTCAACTCGCCGGAGACGCCGCTCTTCCATAAGGGCGCAACGCTCTACAACGCCGCTGCCGCGCGCGTGGCCGCGCACAAGGGCGCGCCGCTCATTGCGGTCGAAGGCTATATCGACGTGATCGCCATGGTGAGCGCGGGCTTCGAGGCAACGGTTGCGCCGCTCGGCACCGCGGTCACCGCCGAGCAGCTCGGCCTGCTCTGGAGGATGGCGGATGAGCCTACGCTCTGCTTCGACGGGGATGCCGCCGGACGCCGCGCCGCTTATCGGGCCGTCGATCTGGCCTTGCCGCTGATCAAGCCGGGCAAGAGCCTGAAATTCGCGGCGCTTCCCGAGGGCCACGATCCCGACGATCTCGTGCGAGCGGGCGGCCGCGCGGCCGTCAACGAGGTGATCGCCGCCGCGCGTCCGCTCGCCCATGTGTTGTGGATGCGCGAGACCGAAGCCGGCAGCTTCGACACGCCCGAGCGGCGTGCCGCATTCGAAGCGCGCCTTGCCGAGGTGGCGGCGATGATCGCGGACGACTCCGTTCGCAAATATTATCGTCGCGAGTTCGCCGACCAGTTGCGGCATTTGTTTGCGGGCGACGAGCGGCCGACGAAGCGACAGCGCCTTCCCCGCACGGCGAATAGCGAATGGCGAATAGCAAATAGGGGCGGAAGGATTGGTCGCAATCCGCTGTCGGCTGGACGTCGTTCGCCATTCGCTGCGCGAGCGCTTGCGGGCGAGCCCTATGTCGCGGCGAGCACGCAACTGCCCTCGAGTCCCGTTCATCGCGGGCAGCGTGCCGCCATTGCGCTGCGCGAGGCGCTCATCCTGCAAGCCGTGATCAACCATCCTTGGCTCCTGCACGAGCACTTGGAGGAGTTCGCAGCGGTGGAGTTCCGGCACGCCGAGGCCGCCAAGCTCAAGGGCGAACTGATCGACATTTTCGCCCACGGCGGCGCGCCGGATGGTGCCGCCATGATCGCCGAACTCAGTCGGCGGGGTCTTGCCGAAACCGCGGCCCGCATTGACAAGGCCATCACCACGCCCTCGGTTTGGGGGGCCCGACCGGAGGCTGCGCCAGACGACGTGGTGACGACATGGAAGCAGCTTGTCGCCTTGCATCGGCAATGGCATTGCCTAACTAAGGAACTCAGAGACGCAGAACAGGCCCTGGGACAGGATCCGACCGAGGCCAACTATTCCTGGCTGCAGGATGTGAAGGCCCGGTTGGCGTTGCTCCAGGGAACCGAGGCACTGATCGAGGGTTTTGGAGCCTCCTCGGGCCGGCCGGTGCAGTCTCTATGAATGCTGGGAAGCCAAGGGGTGCCCGGGCATGGAACCGGGGCTAAGCCTTTGGCTTCTGTTGTAAATGGAGGCTTAAACGGAGCTTAAGCGGCTCCGGCGACACTCGGCGGGGTCCGAATCAAGGCAATTCGGGGCGTGGCTCGGGTTGGGCCCCCTAGAGGCCGTAGATTCTCCCCGCATAGGGTAGGAGTGGTGTGATCGGCGCTCCCGAACGGAAGCGTCTGCAGGAGAGGACGTATGGCGAGCAAGACCAAGGCAGCGCAAAAAGAGAAAGAAAAGGAAGAGGCGCCCGAAAAAGAGACGTCCGAAGCGCCCGATACCCCGCTGCCGCTGCTCGATCTTTCCGACGCCGCAGTCAAAAAGCTCATCCGCACCGCCAAGAAGCGCGGCTACGTCACCCATGACCAGATCAACTCGGTATTGCCCTCCGAGGAGGTCAATTCCGAGCAGATCGAGGACGTGCTGGCCATGTTCAGCGAGATGGGCGTGAACGTAGTCGAGACCGAGGAGCCGAGCGAAGAGGGAGAGGAGGCGCGCGAGGAGGCCGAGGAGGAGGTCGAGAGCGAGGGCGGCGAGCTGGTCGAGGTCCAGCAGAAGGTCCCGGCCAAGGCCGAGACCAAGGAGCCCACCGAGCGCACGGACGATCCAGTGCGCATGTATCTGCGCGAGATGGGCTCGGTGGAGCTGCTCTCGCGCGAGGGCGAGATCGCGATCGCCAAGCGCATCGAGGCCGGCCGCGAGGCGATGATCGCCGGCCTGTGCGAGAGCCCGCTCACCTTCCAGGCCATCATCATTTGGCGCGACGAGCTCAACGAGGGCAAGGTCTTCCTGCGCGACATCATCGATCTCGAAGCGACCTATGCCGGTCCCGATGCCAAGGCCATGCCGGCGCCGGTGATCGGCTCGGATGGTCAGCCGATCGCGGCAGCAGGGGCACCGGCAGGTGCCGGCGGCGCCTCCGTGCTGGCGCAGACGCCGGCCCCGCCGGCCGCGCCCGCGGCCGCGACCCCGTTCAAGGGCGCGCCCGAGCGTGCCAACGGGCAAGACGGCGAGGGCGGCGAGGCCGCGCCCAGCGAAGGCGACTTCGACGACGACGATATGGAGAATTCGCTCTCGCTCGCCGCCATCGAGGCCGAGCTCAAGCCCAAGGTGGTCGAGACCTTCGACAACATCGCCGATGCCTACAAACGGCTGCGCCGCCTGCAGGACCAGGACATCCAGAACAAGCTGCGCAACGATTCACTCTCGCCCGCGCAGGAGCGCCGCTACAAAAAGCTCAAGGATGAGATCATCAGCGAGGTGAAGTCGCTGCGGCTCAATCAGGCGCGCATCGACGCGCTGGTCGAGCAGCTTTACGACATCAACAAGCGCCTCGTCGGCTACGAGGGCCGCTTGATGCGGCTTGCCGAGAGCCACGGCGTCTCGCGCGATGACTTTCTCAAGAATTACCAGGGTTCCGAGCTCGATCCGCGCTGGCTCAACCGGGTGTCCAAGCTGAGCGCAAAAGGCTGGAAGAGCCTCGTCGCCAAGGACAAGGACAAGGTCAAGCAGCATCGCCACGAGATCCAGATGCTCGCTGGCGAGACCGGGCTCGAGATCGGCGAGTTCCGCAAGATCGTGCAGATGGTGCAGAAGGGCGAGCGCGAGGCGCGCCAGGCTAAGAAGGAGATGGTGGAGGCGAACCTGCGCCTCGTCATCTCGATCGCCAAGAAATACACCAACCGCGGCCTGCAGTTCCTCGACCTGATCCAGGAAGGCAATATCGGCCTGATGAAAGCGGTCGATAAGTTCGAGTACCGGCGCGGCTACAAATTCTCGACCTATGCCACCTGGTGGATCCGCCAAGCGATCACGCGCTCGATCGCCGACCAGGCGCGCACCATCCGCATTCCCGTGCACATGATCGAGACCATCAACAAGATCGTGCGCACGTCGCGCCAGATGCTCAACGAGATCGGCCGCGAGCCTACGCCTGAGGAGCTTGCCGAAAAGCTCGGCATGCCGCTCGAGAAGGTGCGCAAGGTGCTCAAGATCGCCAAGGAGCCGCTGTCGCTGGAAACGCCGATCGGCGACGAGGAGGATTCCCACCTCGGCGATTTCATCGAGGACAAGAACGCGATCCTGCC
>WNGF01000311.1_pt1 | contig 68500 bp, 58 predicted proteins | sample 5400641 | NCBI WGS metagenome assembly WNGF01 (sample SAMN13153371, study PRJNA577476) | soil metagenome | isolation source: 80 cm soil or saprolite under grassland replicate 2 | place: USA:California | collected 2016-06-15
TGCGACGGGCACTTTCGCACCAGTGACGCCACGGCCTTCTCGACCTGCAAGTCACTACATCTTACCTGCAGATCGCACACCTCCAAAGTTTCATCCCATTATCTGCTTGTCGAAGACAAGCCGGGAGGCTCTGCGGTGTTGCCCTCCCCCTCCCATCCATAACCAACAATGTTGATAACAGTTGAACACATGTGTTAATATGCTGTTCCCGGCCAGGAGCCGGAGTGCCGACCCAACTTGCCCGAGAAGTCCTCAGATTCCAAGGTTTACGTTGAAAATGCCCAATGAATAAGCCGGAAAACGTTTGCTCAATGAAAATCTTCCTCTTCACCACAGCGCTGGTAGCACTGTCTGCCTTAACAGTGGGGGCCCAAACGGCCAGTCCTTATCGTATTGACAATTTCGATTTTGCGAATGGAGTGTGCGTAGAGACAACACGTGCTGCGGGCGTTCCTGCCCGCAAGGGTCGTCGAGGCCGAAAGCTGATTACTTCTTCGAATCTCGCCTACTCCCATCCCAAGGTTGAGTTAACTCGCCTCACCAGCATGAACGTGAGCAATTCGCTGGACGGTTTCACCACAGGTAATGCCGACATTGATAGCTTGATAGTCGAATCAGGCAGACGCAACGCGGTCGACCCACTGCTGCTATATTCGATCATGCACCAGGAATCGACCTTTAAATTAAGGGCTCTCTCACCAAAGGGAGCGCGCGGACTGATGCAGTTGATGCCACAAACGGCTCTTCGGTTTGGCGTGAGTAGTATTTTTGATCCACACCAAAATATCGAAGGTGGAGCGCGGTACATGCGCTTTCTCCTGGACCAATTTGATGGCGATGTGAATCTGGCATTGGCTGGTTACAACGCTGGTGAGGGTGCTGTGATCAAGTATGGCTATAGGATTCCTCCCTACGCCGAGACGCAGGAATATGTGAGAAGAATCTCACACCGCTACGCTTTAATCCGAGACCCCTCGGCGGCCCGAAATGCTAACATTCTAACTCGGGAACAGCTTGCCGCCGCCCAGCAGAAAGAATCAAAACCCTTGACGATCTACGAGCCGAGTGTGTTTGCGGTGAGATTACCCGACGGAAGTCTTCAGTTAGTCAGCCAGTAAGAACAGCCTCGGATTCCCCTCGCTTTGTGACCGCCCCAGGCATCAATCGAGCAAATGATCTTCACATAGCAGTGGAATGTCTATAGACTCTGAACATCACAAAAAACCAGCGCCGTTCAGGAGCGGAACGTTGCTAGATGAGTACTTGTCAACTTGAGTTCTGCTCCTTCGAACGGCGCCGGAGGTGTTTGCTTGGCCGAAACTCAGTTTGCGGGTTGGCTAACAAGTGCGGGCAAAGGTGAGACTGCTTTACTTGCAGGCACACAGAGCACCGGGCAAGGAGAATTTCGCACGACACGTTCGATCTCGGAACCAAGCACCGGTGTGCCGCCAAACAGTGAGGCGTTAACGCTCGTACCGATGACGATGAGATCGGCATCAGTTTTTGCGGCAAGCCGCACGATTTCTTCGTAAGGACGGCCCTCTGCAATATGTGTAATGGCGCGAGCCCCATCCCCACGAGCAAGTTGGGCCATTCGCTCTTGAATGTAAATTCGTAACCGGGACAGCGCGCTCAATCCGCCTTCCGGAAACATTACTGAAATTTGTTCAAAGTAATCACCAATGACATAGACAGCGTGCAACTCGGCGCCGGCCAATTTACTTAACTGGATAGCAACCTGGGAGGCAGCCGCGGAAGACGCACGAAAGTTAGTTGCCAGAAGGACTCGATTCAAGTGGACTTCACTATGAGTTCCGCGGTGTTCTACGAAGTCATGCTGAGGTGGTCGTATTGTCAAAACCGGGCATGGCGCCTCGGCAATAATTTCTTCAGCAGTTGAACCCCACAATGCGTGTGCCAGCCCTTTACGGCCATGGGTGACTACGGTAACCAGATCGATGTCATACTTCCGCACAGCTCGGGCAATCTCCGTGGCGGGTTCACCCTCGACAATGACGGGATCGACCTCAAGCCCGACGAATAGTGGATCAGCCAACAGTTCTCGGACCTCGGACCGCAACTGTAGCAGCCATTTGTTCTCCTGGTCTTCGAAAATACGCTCAGGTAAAGTCAGGAGATTTGCCGGAACCTTTCCACTCTGAACACTAAAGAGCAGGACACGTCCCCCGCCCGTTCGAGCGAACGCAGCTGCATATTTTAGAGCCGCCCGCGCGTGGGGAGTAAAGTCAGTGGGAAATAAGATATTTCGAAACGGATACATGATTAAGCAATCTTTCGTTAGCCCTAACTGACCCCATCCTAATCCATCTTAATGACCACGAACCACCGCAGAAGCGATGAATACTGACCGCCATACAGCGTCTATCGAGCAAACGATCTTCACCCCGTAGGGGTGGAATGTTTATAGACCGGAAGATCACAGAACACCAGTCGCCGTTCGCAGGAGCGGAATGTTTCTAGAGTGGTACCTGTCTACTTGAGTTCCGCTCCTGCGAACGGCGCCGGAGGTTTTTCGCCTCACTCTATAAACATGCCACCCCTCCGGGGTGAAACCTGTTCTGCTACTAACGTGCTCGATAAGACCCTAGGCTTTCAGCCAAATTTTGCTCAAACAAAAAACAAGAACTTACGAAATTGCTACGCAGAGATCGCAAATTTCAGAATGCCGTCCATAGAAAATGGCCAGAACAACTTTGCCGCGAGTCTAACAAGAAAACCGGGAAACCCGCAAAAGATTAGCGGAACAATGGAGTTAGACCAGTTTCCGGTCTTTAATCCGTTTTCTTCGCAGGTTTCTCTTTACCTTTTTCTCCGTTCCATGCCAAACTCCGCCGCAATTCAACCGGCACAAGCGATAGATTTTCAGGCCATTCTTTGCCAACATCAGAATCGCGGAGTCGAAAATGATCGAAGTCACCGAGGTCGTAAAGCGCTACGGCCAAAACACTGTACTCAATCGAGCGACTTTTCAGATTCAGGATGGCCAGCTGACAACCATACTTGGCCCTTCTGGCTGCGGCAAATCAACTATGTTGCGTTGCCTGAACCGGCTCGAACGGTTCGATCGTGGACGACTGCGTATTGGGGAGGTCGAGGTTGTTGGCTCAGAGGAAAAACAGTTAACGCCCGCTCAAGAGAAGGAGCTAACCCGGCGTTTGCGCGAGCGTGTAGGAATAATATTTCAGAACTTCAACCTCTTCCCGCACCTCACGGTATTGGGCAATTGTATTCAGGCCCCGATAACCGTTAAGGGTCTGGATCGAAAGTCAGCTGAAGATATAGCAAAGCTTTACCTTGAAAAGGTCGGTCTCATTGAGAAGGTGGACTTCTACCCGGCCCAACTCTCAGGAGGCCAGCAACAGCGCGTGGCGATCGCGCGTGCATTGGCGATGGAGCCCCAGGTAATCCTTTTTGATGAGCCAACTTCGGCGCTCGACCCACAGCTTATTCAGGGCGTCGCCCGGATGCTGCGCGCGCTTGATAGCCTGGGTAAGACACTGGTAGTCGTATCCCACGACATGAACTTCGCCCGTCGAATTTCTGATCAGGTCATTTATTTTGAGGGTGGGCACGCTGTCGAGGCGGGGACGGCACAGGAGCTTTTCACGAACCCGCAAAAACCAGAGACCCGCGCTTTTATGCAAAGTTTTCATGAAGACGTTAGCGAAAACAATGAGGCGATCTCCTGATGCGACCAGGAGGCTTTCGTGCTTACTACCTGCCCGTAGACACGCATTCCAAAAGAAGAGTGACATCAATGAACAAACGCCGACACCGTTTGATGGTGACGATTCTGCTCCTGCTGCTTATGCCGCTAGTGTCCCTTGCTCAATCAGGGCTGGAACGAGTGCGAAAGAGCGGTGAACTTCGCGTCGGAACGGATGCAACTTATCCACCCTTTGAGACAGCCGAAGGTGGGCAGTTCTCGGGATTCGACATCGATCTCGCGACCGCCATTGCGCGCGAGCTCGGAGTAAAAGTGCGCTTCATAAATGCCAGTTTCGATGGCATTTTTCCGGCGCTGCAGAATGGTACGTTCGACGTAGTGATGTCCTCTGTGACCATTACCCCCGAACGAAGCGCCTCGATGCTGTTTTCTGATCCTTATTACGATTCGGGCCAGCTAATTGCAGTCAATCAGGACAAGCAGGGTATTGCCACACCCGACGATTTGAAGGGCAAACGCGTCGGCGTGCAGATCAACACCACGGCGCAATTTGAGCTGGAAAAGAAGCAGGGAGTGGACGTCGCGAAATACAACACCATTGATCTGGCGTTGCTCGATCTGCGCAATCGCCGCATTGACGCGGTGGTCTGCGATGCGCCCGTATTGAAGTACATGATCTTCCAGAGCTTCCGTGACTTAAAGACTGTCGGCCGGCGCTTCACCGATGAAAAATTTGGCATTGCGCTGGGCTCGGGCAGCGAAGACTTGCAGCAGGAGATCAATTTAGCACTGAAAAAAATCAGAGAGACGCGTGAGTACGATCGGATTCATGAAAAGTGGTTTGGAGAAGCAGCTGAAAGGGCCGCCGAACAGGAGGCGCAAAAGACGAAGCCAAGAGTCTTCGATACGGGCATCATACGCCGAACCTTCGCCATATTTTTGCGCGGCGTATCATGGACCGCTCGCCTGGCATTTTTGAGTTTCTTTCTTGGTTTACCGGTTGGTCTGCTTCTGGCGCTGATGCGGGTGCAGTCGTCTTACTTGATCGCGGCGCCGGCGGCAGTCTACGTGGAAGTGATGCGCGGAACGCCACTTCTTGTCCAGATACTCTTTATCTACTTCGTACTTCCGTATTTTGGTATTTATCTCCCCGCTTTTACGAGCGGTGTGATAGCGCTGACCCTGAATAGCGCCGCGTACATTTCGGAGATTTTCCGCGCCGGCATTCTTTCCATCGATGCCGGCCAAATGGAAGCCGCACGCGCTCTAGGTATGACCTATCCACAGGCCATGCGCAGAATTATCCTGCCGCAAACATTTCGGCGAGTGGTGCCGCCGCTTACCAACGAAGGCATAGCGCTCTTGAAGGACTCGTCATTGGTCTCGGTTATCGGGCTTACGGAATTGGCGCGAACTGGGCAGGAACTCGCGAGTCGCTATGCGGCTCCGCTCACGATCTGGCCCGTTGTTGCTGTCTTCTACTTGCTGCTAACGTTTCCCTTGACTCGAGTGGCTGAGTACCTGGAAAGGCGTTGGCGTCCGGTAACCCGATCCTAAGAAGGACCTGATTCTGCGACATGAACCGGACCCTCAGCAACCGCACGAGCGCGAACAAGACTCGCGGATAGATTCGAGACACGCTTAATATTATGCGTCGTAGCAGGATTGCTGCGCGTCAGGCGAAAAATTGAGGGCTGTTGACAAACCAATCATGGAAGTCGTCGATCTTACGCGCTAAGATGTCCGGGTAACTGGTTATGATCGTGCCGCTCATTCAACCATTAGATGCCTGAGGAGTTTGCATGAATGCTCTTCCGATCATCGTTGGCTCGCTTTGCGTAATGGCGATAGCTTATCGTTATTACTCCGCCTTCATTGCCGCCAAAGTTGTTGCCCTTGACGACTCGCGTCCAGTTCCCTCGCAGCTGTTGTACGACGGGCATAACTATTATCCGACAAACAAATGGGTGCTTTTCGGTCATCACTTCGCTGCTATTTCAGGCGCCGGTCCTTTGATTGGTCCGGTTCTCGCTGCCCAGTTCGGCTTTCTGCCGGGTTTGCTTTGGCTGGTCATTGGTGTCTGTTTGGGTGGCGCAGTACACGATTTTCTGATCCTCGCAGCCAGTATCCGGCGGCGGGGAAAATCGCTTGCCGAAATAGCGCGCACAGAGATCAGTTCCGTATCCGGCTTTGTTGCCGGTATAGCCATCCTCTTCATTGTGGTTATTGCTCTTGCGGGTTTGGGTTTAGTGGTTGTTAATGCCCTGGCAGAATCACCATGGGGAACATTTACCGTAGGATTTACGATTCCTCTCGCGCTCTTCATGGGTTTTTACATGTATCGCTTCCGCAAAGGAAGAATTGCGGAGGCCAGTGTAATCGGGGTCATTGGGTTACTGGCTGCAGTTTATTTCGGCGGGCGAATTGCCGACTCTTCTCTGGCACAGACTTTCACGCTATCGCGGAACACAGTAACCATCCTGATGGCCGGCTACGGGTTCATCGCCTCTGTGTTACCGGTCTGGTTATTGCTTTGTCCTCGTGACTATCTTTCCTCATACTTAAAGATCGGAACTATAGGGTTTTTGATTTTGGGTGTGATTCTGGTCCATCCCAATCTCAACATGCCTGCAGTTACGCCATTCTCCCAGGGCGGCGGTCCGGTGATTCCCGGGAAGCTCTATCCTTTCGTCTTCATAACGATTGCCTGCGGCGCCATCAGTGGTTTTCACTCTCTGATCGCGTCAGGTACAACTCCAAAAATGATCTCGAAAGAAAGTGATGCGCGTATGATTGGCTATGGTGCAATGCTGATGGAAGGAGTGGTGGGTGTCGTGGCCCTGATAGCCGCGACCTCGCTATTTCCGGGAGATTATTTCGCTATCAACACGGCACAGAAAACCGACGCGCAAAAAGCCGCCTACGTTCGCATGGTCGATGAACACTCGGCCCAGGGCTTTAATCTACAGCCACAGGAAATCGACCGGCTGGAGCAGGAGTCAGGCGAGAAAAACCTTCGTGGCCGCACCGGCGGAGCAGTAACACTGGCACTGGGAATTGCCAAAATTTTCGATGGGATACCGGGTTTGCGTGGTCTGATGAAATATTGGTACCACTTTGCCATCATGTTCGAGGCGCTCTTCATTCTTACCACGATTGATACCGGGACACGTGTGGCGCGGTTTCTGCTCGGTGAGTTTGGCGGTCGCGTGTATGGCAAACTCGAAGAGCCGAACTGGCATCCTGGAGCGGTTCTAACAGCTGCAATTGTTGTCGTGGCCTGGGCGGCCTTTATCTGGTCGGGATCAATTTCAACCATCTGGCCTATGTTTGGCATTGCCAATCAATTGCTTGCGGCAGTGGCCCTCTGTGTTGCCACCACGGTAATCATTAACTCTGGGAAGGCTCGCTACTGTTGGGTGACCATATTACCTTTGAGCTTCGTGGCCACTACGACGCTGGTTGCGGGTTGGGAATCCATTACTGATATTTTCTGGCCTCTGGCGCAAAAATCCGAAACGGCGGTTCAGGGTTACGTCGACACGTCTCTGACAGTGATGATCATGATTGCCGCCGTTGTCATTCTGGTGGATTCGGTGCGCCGTTGGTTTGGTATGGGTAAACGACCGGAGAGTCTTGTTGAGCTTGTTGAAGCAGAGTTACCGGGCTGACATTGACCACGCCTCGCCATATAGTGTCTTAATTTGTTGATCAAGAACTTGAATTGGACAGTCAACTCGTAAATCGGCGATAATCTTCGCTTTTGGCGCGGCTGCCCACTCTGTATGTCACTCGCTGGCCCTTGGAGGCATGCGGTGGCTTCGTGAAAAGATTTTGCTGAATGTCGGCAGATGCTGTTGAGCTGTTAGTCTCGCCGCCTATTTAACGATCAGAAAGGAAGCACGAAACTCGGGCAAACTATCGCTGATCTGGGTATCGGCCTGTCGCCAGTTTGTCTGCGAGTCCGTGTTATCAATAACGTCATGAATTACAAGAAGATTAGCGGACCGCCCCGCTCAATAAACTTTCAACTTTATCGCCGGCTCTTGATGATGATCGCTGCTGGGATCGGAACCGTGATTTTTGCCTCCCCCTCGTTCGCTCAATCACATGAGGGCGGAGAGGCAAACCTAATTCTGCCCGACCTTTCACAGGTAACTTTCTTTGGTGGCATTGATGGCCATCGATTGCTGCTTGCGGGCATTCTTGTATGCGTGCTCGGTCTGGGGTTCGGTATGGCGATTTATATGAATCTGAAGAAGTTGCCAGTGCACCGCGCCATGCGTGAGATCTCTGAACTGATCTATGAGACCTGCAAAACTTATCTGGTCACCCAAGGCAAGTTTATTCTGATCCTGGAAGCCTTCATTGCGGTCATTATCGTGCTTTATTTTGGGGTACTCTCAAAGATGGAGCCGCAGCGCGTACTGATCATTCTCGGATTTAGCCTGGTTGGCATTGCCGGCAGTTATGGGGTTGCATGGTTTGGAATTCGGGTAAACACTTTTGCCAACTCGCGAACCGCCTTTGCGAGTCTTGAAGGCAAGCCGTTTCCACTCTATGCAATACCGTTGAGTGCGGGGATGAGCATTGGCATGATGTTAATCAGCGTGGAGCTGCTGATCATGCTCTGCATTCTTCTGTTTGTGCCCGGTGAATACGCCGGCCCCTGTTTTATCGGATTCGCGATCGGGGAGTCACTTGGGGCGGCGGCACTGCGCATCGCCGGTGGCATTTTTACGAAGATTGCAGACATCGGCTCTGACTTGATGAAAATCGTCTTCAAAATAAAGGAAGATGACGCTCGCAATCCAGGCGTGATTGCTGACTGCACTGGGGACAATGCAGGTGACTCAGTCGGACCCAGCGCGGATGGATTTGAAACGTACGGAGTCACTGGTGTGGCATTGATTACTTTCATCCTTCTGGGCGTTCGCGATCCGTTAGTGCAAGTGCAGTTGCTGGTTTGGATTTTTATCATGCGTATCATGATGATTATCGCCAGCGCGATCTCATATTTCCTAAATCATGCTATAGCCAAGGCCCGTTATGCCGATGCCGAACGCATGAATTTTGAAGCACCTCTCACGTCCCTGGTATGGATCACTTCACTCATTTCCGTCGTTCTGACCTTTATTGTTTCGCGTCTTACAATTCCCACACTGGGCAATGATCCCACGCAATGGTGGAAATTGGCCACCATCATTTCTTGTGGCACATTGGCTGGGGCAATCATTCCCGAGTTGGTAAAGGTGTTTACTTCAACTGAGTCAGGACACGTTGCCGAAGTCGTTACGTCTTCCCGCGAGGGCGGTGCTTCGCTGAATATCCTATCCGGACTTGTGGCCGGCAATTTCTCGGCTTACTGGCTGGGAATCAGCATCGTCGCCCTAATGTCCATCGGTTACTACTTCAGTACGATGGGGCTTGATGCATTAATGGTCTCAACTTCATTGGTGCAGGTGGCGCCGGTATTTGCCTTTGGTCTGGTGGCATTTGGATTTCTCGGCATGGGACCGGTGACGATCGCCGTGGACTCTTATGGACCAGTTACCGACAATGCTCAATCGGTTTATGAGTTGTCGCTGATCGAGCATTTACCTGGTTTAGAAGCAGAAATCCAGCGGGATTTCAATCATAGCGTGAATTTTGCGCGCGCCAAACACTTGTTGGAAGAGAATGATGGCGCTGGCAATACGTTTAAAGCAACGGCTAAGCCGGTGCTCATCGGGACTGCGGTAGTTGGCGCCACTACTATGATTTTCTCAATTATCATGGTCTTAACGGATCAATTAAACAATTCCGCGGCGCTCAGCAGCCTTTCACTCCTGCACGCTCCTTTTGTGCTTGGCCTAATTACCGGAGGCGCGGTTATTTACTGGTTCACCGGGGCTTCTACCCAAGCAGTCACTACTGGCGCCTACCGCGCCGTTGAATTCATCAAGGCGAACATCCGTCTTGAAGGTGTGGAAAAAGCCTCTGTTGAAGATAGTAAAAAGGTCGTGCAAATCTGCACGCAATATGCGCAGAAAGGGATGTTCAATATTTTCCTGACTGTCTTCTTTTCGACGCTGGCATTCGCTTTTGTTGAGCCCTTCTTCTTTATTGGTTACTTAATCTCAATTGCAACTTTCGGTCTCTATCAGGCAATCTTCATGGCTAATGCCGGCGGCGCCTGGGACAATGCCAAGAAAGTCGTCGAGGTAGAGTTGAAACAAAAAGGCACGGCGCTTCATGATGCTACAGTGGTTGGGGACACGGTAGGGGACCCCTTTAAAGACACTTCTTCAGTTGCCATGAATCCGGTAATCAAGTTCACCACTTTGTTTGGTCTCTTAGCTGTCGAACTTGCCGTATCGATTGGTAATCCCAGTGGCCAATTCGGCGCCAATGGACCACTAATCAGCCACCTGCTAGCCGCACTCTTTTTCATCGTTTCAATCGTGTTTGTTTGGCGCTCGTTTTATCGCATGCGGATTGGCTCTGTGAAGACGGAGCAGGCTGAGATACAGTTGGATAGCATTGCTGCTGATTGATTGGTTTGGAACTTATGAACACTTATTACGCCAAAGCAGACACACTCCTGGGCACGGCATTGGCGCCGCTCGACTGGACGCGAGCAGTCGGTCTGGTTTTTGCTTTTAGTCTCTTGACTGCGCTCGCCGCGCAGATCGTAATACCCATCGGTCCGGTGCCGATAACGGGTCAGACTTTTGCCGTCCTTCTCACTGGAGCTCTTCTGGGTTCTCGTCTCGGGGCGATGGCGATGATTGCCTATCTGATCGAAGGCGCCAGTGGCTTTCCGTTTTTCTACGGTGGCACTGGTGGTCTAAGCCATATCTTCGGACCCACAGGTGGTTATCTTGTCGCCTTTCCAGCAGCTGCGTTCATTACTGGCGCTTTCGCCGAAAACGGTTGGGACAAGCGTTTCCTTACCGCAGTGGTGGCGATGGCCGCGGGGTCGGTGCTTATTCTTCTTGCAGGTGTGGCATGGCTCTCAGTCTCCACACATACACAGCCCGGTGTGGCCCTGCGCGTTGGTGCAGCTCCTTTCATCCTCGGTGACATCATCAAAATTCTCCTCGCCGCTGCAGTGCTTCCATCAGGCTGGCTTTTGCTCAAACGCAAAGGAACAACTAGCGAATAGAACGGCCCGCAGTCTTTTGCTGAGGCCCTGAGATTTTAGTATCCCAGGGCTCTTTGGATCCGTTTGATAACAGTGCTGGATTTATGTTTCCCTGCAAAAGGGCCTGAAGGCGTTACATCGGAAGTTCAAATGAAGGAGAGTCAAATCATCAACTCGAGATCGCCTGTGAGCAATGCCAGGCACGATGCTCCATGAGGCAAGCTACTTTCTTTGCTTAAGATTCGCAAGCTCGCTTTACTGCCGTGAGCATTAGGCGCCGAATAAGACCGCTAAAAGGTCTGACCACAAACCAATAGATACCAAACTTCCGCCTGCTTAGGATTCGCCGCACGAGTTCTCTGGGAGCTGCGTTACAATCACCGGCATGTACGTCCTTAAAGTGCGTTCACATCAACGCGAACAATTGGTCGAGTTTACTGACTCGGTGCAACAGCGACTAAAAGAATCCGGGGCGAGCGAAGGCATCGTCGTCCTCTACGTGCAACACACTACTGCTGGGTTGACAGTAAACGAAAACGCTGATCCTGACGTGCCGCGCGATATGTTGCACGCTCTGCGAACGCTCATCCCTCAGCAGGGAATGGGTTTTCGTCACGGCGAGGAGAATTCTGACTCACACATCAAGGCTAGTCTTGTTGGTTCTTCCGTGACTGTTCCTTTCAAAGAAGGAAGGCTTCTCCTGGGCCGTTGGCAGGGGATATTTCTGTGTGAGTTTGATGGCGGTCGCGAACGTCAGGTAATTATGATAATCCGTTGATGCCAGCAACGAAGATTCTGGCAACTTTCGATGGCTTACAGCAGATATGACGATCTGGCGTCTCATTACGATGTGGCAATGCGTCCTTTGGAGCGCTGGCTCATTGGCGGTTTGCGTAGACGGGCATTTAGTTATCTTCCGAGTGACGGCCGGTTATTAGAAATTGGCGCCGGCACCGGAGTGAACTTCGCATTTTACCCAACTGCGCTCGCCGCCGTTGCACTTGAGCCCAGCAGTGAGATGCTTAAGGTTGCCAGGCAGAAGGACGAAGCAGAAGCTCTTTCATTGGTGCAGGGTTGTGCTGAACACTTGCCTTTTTCCAACAGCGCATTTGATGCCGCATTGGCGACTCTGGTTTTTTGTTCCGTGAAAGAACCTGTCGCCGCTTTCAGTGAGGTGAGACGTGTTGTCAAGGGCGGGGGAACGCTGATACTTCTTGAACATGTGCGCCCGAACGGATTTCTGGGACCCTTATTTGATTTGTTGAACCTGCTTACCACAGCTTGTTTCGAGGACCACTTCAACAGGCGTACGGCTAGCACAATCGAGAGTTGCGGTCTCACGATCACCAACCGCGAAACACGCGTGTTCGGCATCTTCAATTTAATCGTATGTCGTGTTTGACCAGGGGAACGGGGAACAGGGGAACAGGGGAAAGCGCAGTTGGGAAGGGGTGCAAAGCGAGCGGAGCCCCGCTCAAGATCCGGTTCCACTCTACTTTCAACCCATTTCTTTCATCACCTCCACAAATTTTTCGACGTCCTGGCGCGTGCGCTCCATTACCCGCCTGCTGTCAAGGTAGGCAGTCCAGACCGGCGTTTGAGTAAGGGCTTTGGTTGTGTTCTGGTCCAGCGCCTGCGCCATGACTGCAATCAGATCGCTGACTATTCGAGTGTGTTCGAGCAATGCTTTGATAATTGAATAGGCGAGACGAGCCTGCTCGTATTCCAGATCCCGAGGATTGGTCGGCGCCGCAGCATTAGCTTTCAGCTCAGGTATCTGATCAGTCAACGTTTGCCTCCTTTCTTTCAGCGCCGGGCCAGCTTCCCTGCACAAACGGAGGGGCAGCAATCTGGGCCACAACCTCTTCCTGTCCCTCGTTCAGTCTTACTTCGGTTCCTGGTGCCAAATAGTCATATTTCACATAGCCGAGTGCAATGGTTCGACCGAGGTGTGGCGAATAAGTTACTGAAGTGATCGTGCCAATCTCTCTGCCTTCAACCGATCTAATCTTTACTCCTCGTTCGATTTTCCTGGCACAGTCAAATAAGACCCCAGTCAACCTTTTCGCCACATGGCCGCGATACTTTATCCGCGCAATGATCTCCTGGCCCACATAGCATCCCTTTGTAAAACTAACTGCGTCGTCCAGCCCTGCTTCAGTGACTACGGTGGTTTCATCCATGTCGATGCCGAAACGAGGTTGACCTGCTTCAAGTCTCAATACCTCAAACGCATCGAAGCCCACTGGCTGAGCCCCACTCTGATTTAGTACTTGCCAGAGTTCCGACGCCTGTTCTGACTTCACAATCAGATCAAATCCATTCTCACCGCTATGCGTCGCACGAATGACCATTATTGCTGCATTTTGCCAGGGTATGGATATAGCTCCATCATTTGGCATTGTTTGCACCGCATGTCCCAACACTGATTCGATGACTTGGGCGGCCTGCTTTCCCTGGATTGTGATCATGGCCGTTTCACTATTCAAATCTCTTACCCGAAAGTCTCCAGCAAGAGTGAAGCGCTCAATAGTCTTCAGCGCACGTTCATGGGTAGCCGCTTCTGTATCGAGCAGGAAGGTGGGAGATTCAACTCTTCCTGCTGCAGTTTTCTCGCAGCAGATAACCCGAATGTGAGCAATGAGCCGGCCTTGGACGTTCGGGAAAGCCGCCGGCATCCACCGGTCTCCAGGGAGCGTTTTCAAGTCATTTGTTATTAGGCCATTAAGAAACTGAATTGCTTCGGAGCCGCTGACGTGAATACGTCCGCGGGACGAAAGATCGATCATACCGGCGCCACTCTCGCGCACTGCTGCATATTCAAACAATCTGTCTCCGTAACTCTCCGGCACGAGCCAACCGTTACGTTCTTTCATGGTTGCGCCCAATTGCAAATGTGCTGCATAAAGTGGTGAGTTGCGGATTTCCGCCTGGCTTGTTTCCGACATCATCTACTCCAACCCCTTTAGAGCCTCAGCCACAATCTTATAATCATTCAACTGGACCGCTTCTGGCCTATGCGACGCCAGCACCTGCGGACTGGGATGATATAACGGCACCAGTACGCGGCCATTCCAGACTTGAATAGTTGCGGCCGCGTTTCTCAAGTTCAGGTCGTGAGATTGAATTTGCTTTAGTGCTTCCAGCGCTACGCAGCCGAGTGTGACTATAATTTTTGGGTCAACCACTTCGATTGTCTGGTGCAGGAAATCAGCGCAATTGATAATTTCCGCCCTACTTGGTTTCCGATTAGCTCCCTTCGCAGTCCGTGGATTGCACAGGGCGGCGCTCGTAATAAATATCTGGCTGCGATTAATTGCTATCGAGGCAAGAAATCGGTCGAAATTCTTGCCGGACTGGTCACCCGAAAAAGGGACGCGAGTGCGATCAGCGCCCTTGCGACCAGGTGCTTCACCGACGAACATCAACCGCGACGAGAGTGGACCATTAAGCGCGCTGAGCACCGCTGCCCTTCCACACATTGCCGAACAGCGGGTGCAGTTACCCGCCTCGGTCACGAGTCTTCTGAATCGCAGGTTCCTTGTTGCGGTTTCATTCTGTAAAAACATAGCCAATCCGACCGAAATAGTCTTACATGAGATTCGATTCCTCGAAAGGCTATTTCACCACACTGATTTCCCGAGTAGTAATGTTGTAGCCACCATTGTCGAGAGGTTTTTCGTCCGTACCCAAAAGTTCGAGGCGAACGGTGTGTTTGCCGCTGGTCCAGCCTGATAGCCAGATAGGTTCCCATTTATCAAGCATTTTTGGGTCGTCATCATCAACAATGTAACGGACCTGAAATTCGCCGCCCTCACCTTTCAACTTCGCATTTGAAAGCCAAAAATCAATCATGATCGGATCGGCGTCTGCGCCCTTGTATTCACCCTTGGGCCGACTATAAGTCAGTAGTGGCTTTGCTGGATCCACGTCACCGCCTTTGCTTGCGGGCATCTCTTTTCCTTCGCGAGCAGGAGCCGTTGCCGTATTGTTGTTTGCCATCGTCTGACCCGCGCCAGTGGTGGTTGGCTTATTGGTGTTCCCTCCTCCTTTTACGGTGAATGTGACCATTTGGAAGGACCCGTCATTCTTGTAGCTTTCATGCCAAGGTCGAGAGGCAAAGACACGGAGCGTGTGCTTACCCTCCACTACATTGCGCAGTTCAAATGGTTGGCCCAATTCGTAATAAGCTTCATACGGTTGATTATCCAGGATCACATGAATGTGATTGCCTTTTCCCGAGTTGGGATCCTTGTGCGGCATATAACCTTTGAGGTCTCCCGCCAGATTTAGTTTAACCTCCACCGTCGCACCATTGATTACCGCATCTTTTGCCGGCGAGACAATTTTGAGAGATGGCTTGGCCGCTTCCTGTTCGCCGCGCTGCTTCATCAGATCCAAAACAGCCTGTGGTCGGGACACGATCTTCAAAACCTGTGTTGCCGGCGGTGTGACGGTAGTCGTGGCAGTTGTGTTGGCGTTGTCTGAATTGCTGGTGGCACAGGCGTCCAGCGTAAGCAGGCAAGATAAAACAGCAAGGAACAGCAGCGAATATCGATATCGCCTCATAAGGATGAATGCGGCAGGATGAAGGCGGAAGTAAGAAAGATGAAGGCGTAAGGATGAAGGTTACCTCATGCCTCATCCTTCGTACTTCATCCTTTATTTCCTAAGCTCCCGCGACACGCACGCCGGTACGCTGGCCTAAACGCTGTTCCACGGTTGACCAGTCGATGTTGGAAAAGAAGGCCTCAATGTATTTCGGGCGTTCCGCTGGCTTGTAATCGAGAAGGTACGCATGCTCCCAGACATCCATCACCAGAATGGGATTGAATCCCGCAACATTGCCGGTTTCGTGCAGCGTGATCCAATGATTTGACAGCTTGCCGTTTGCCGGATTTTCGTAGCAAATGGCCCAGCCAACGCCACGCATCTTGCCAATGCCTACGAAATCCGCTTTCCAAATATCATAGTTGCCGAAGCTGGATTCTGCTGCTCCGGCAAACTTAGAATTGCGCGGATCTCCGCTGCCGCCACCGCTCTTCAAATTGTCGAAGTAGTATTCGTGGAGCACCATTCCGTTGAACTCGAACCCCAGCCGACGCGTCAACTCTGAGTATGCCGGCATTTCTTCCTGATCGACGTTACCATCCTTAATGAAGTCAGAGATTTTTTCGCTTAAGCGGTTAGTCTCATTCACATAACCCTCGTATAGCTTGAAATGCACCTCGAGAGTCTGGTCGGAAATGCCACTTAGGCGAGCCAAATTGAATTGCTTTGCTTTGTAGGAACCGATAAAACTCATCTTTGCCTCCAATGTTTTTTGCTGTGCTGATAAAGAACAGCGGCAGCGGTCAAACTGGTTATCTTTTGCCCTGGGACACCACAGACTATTGCGCCCAAGTGTGACGAATGCGTTGAGATGCTGAGGATTTAATGTGGCGAGCCGTATGTGAAAATTGAATGCGCCGGTTCTTTAAAGCAAACAATAACTACCGAGGGTGTGTGAAAACTGCTGCTGGATGCCCCCGGCTTGTCCGGGGGAAATTCACGCTCGCCGCTAAACGTCGAGCGTCAACTTTTGTGGATGCCACCGCCTTGCGCGGTGGAGGCTCACGTTCCTTGCTATCTGCTTCTCGGATCGGTTCTGTGTAGTGCTTGGCGCGTCACACCGTTTCCTCGGTGTGACGCGCCAACAATGACACGTCGTTAAGACCAGATGCTAATGAGATCCTGAACTCCTAGCGAAGCAATCAAAGACACAACCCCAACATCCACGTCGCTCATTTTCCAAAGATGATCCAGTCACCATGCGAGGTTCCCATAAACAGAAGCATTGGGAGTGATAGCCAGGTGTTGGTCCGCGACGCCAGGAAGGCTTGACGCGCCAGTTCTGGCGGAGCCGCAGGGCCGGTACCCGCGGTTCCGGCGATGATCCGTTTATTATTCGGCCAGATAATGCCCCAAACGTTTAGCATCATGAGGATGCCGTACGCGCCCCCGATACCAATTGAGTAGGACTTATTGCTGGCGAAACTCTGTCCCGCCACGCTCAACTCAGCCGTGAAGAATTTGAGTAGGCCATAGGTGACGATCAGTACCAGGATGATCATCACTATCGCGTAAACGCGTCCGTCCTTCGTCAGCGCCGGGACCTTTTTGATAATGGCGAACTCCAGCAGGAATAAGACTACGGGATACGAAAGCCATGCTAACAGAATAAACCCGCCACTCTTATTACCACCGCCGATCGTGTTTGCGTTGTTAACGTCCGTACTCAGTATATACATCGCAAAGTAGGTCAAGCCGGCCAGCACGGTCACAACAGCGCCCCAACGGAAATACCAGAGTGTTCGCGAAAGCAAATCCGGATTTACCTTCTTCTTGGTTTCCGCATCAATACCCTTTTGGAACGGGACGTTTACAAGATTGAAGAAATAAAGCAAACCAATCCAGGTGATGCCCGCTACAAAATGTAGCCAACGCAACCCTACGCGTGCGATGTCCACGCCAGTTGGCGGATGGAAAAGATCCTGGAACATAGCCAGACTGATGGGGAGATGAACAGTTGACTCAATTAACATACGACCTCCGTGATTTTGTTAGGAAAAGACAAATATTGCCTTTTCGTATCCACACTCTCAGGCAAAAGCACCTGACGATACCAATTGTGTTGTTGAATTACCCGCGAAGATTACACCCAGATATGGGTGCGACGCAATAATCTGGTCCCCTCTGGTATTGGTCCAAAACGAACAAATTTGTTGGAGGCGGGCTTAAGGGATAGGATTCTATTCGTCCAACGGGCGGGGGCCAGGATCCAGACCTCGAGTGCTTGCCTGATTGATAACCCTGACTTTTAGATCCTGGTCTATACGGATTTGACAAGACAGGCGGATGTTATCGGCGAGTTCTGCTTCTACAGCCAAACGGTTTTGCTCGAGCTCACGCATTTCGCCAGGCTCCCCGCCAAGGATTTCAACCCGGCAGGTGGTACAGCGGGCGTTTCCGCCACAGCGGTGCAGTATGTCTATCCCTGCATCTTCAATTGCCAGCACCAGCTTCTTTCCTGACGGCGCTTCAAAAGCTGCAGTACCGGTTGCGGTTTCGGCTTCAATCTTAGCCATAATGTGCTCCGTTAAATCTGGGGATTGAATGCAAGTCGAATGTGGCACAACTTCGTCGTTGCTGGCAAGGCGCTGGTAAACATGTCCGCGTTCAGAGAAGTGATGAGTTATTCGGACAGTTGCAATTCCATGAACGTTACGTCTTCGACCGGATTCTCGTAATATGGTTCGATTTCCTTGAACCCCAGGGATCGATATAACGCAAGAGCGCGATCCATCTTTCCCGGCAGCGTGTCCAGACGCATTCGTTTATAGCCGATCGAACGGGCCTCGGTGATAATCGTTTGGGCGAGTTCGCGTCCCAGCCCCTGACTGCGCGATTCAGGCCGCAGGTAGAGTCGCTTCATCTCGCAGGTATCGCTTGCCAACGCTCTCAGACCCACACAACCGACAAGGTTGTTTTGGTCAAATGCCAGGAGTAGTCGACCTTGCGGTGGCGCATAGTCTCCGGGAAGGTTCGCGAGTTCCTTATCAAAGTTCTGAAAACACAAACTGATGTTCAACGCAGCCGCGTATTCTTCAAAAAGCCGGCGCGCCTGGTCGATATGTTCCGGAGATGTGGCCTCTGTGATTCTTAGCATCTGAACAAAGCAGGCTCGGCCGTCTCTCTGAGACTACCGAGCCCGCAATCGCGCACCGCGCTCTTATACAGGATGGACCAGCGCTTGGCCGCCGTTCGCTTGAGTATGCCCTCGTAAGCTTAAGCAGTGAAAGAAGAGCCGCAGCCGCAGCTTCCAGTTGCGTTCGGATTCTTAAAGGTAAAACCGGACCCCATCACGCCGCTGACATAGTCGATTTCTACCCCATTCAGATATTGCGCGCTGAACATGTCGAGAAACAGTTTCACTCCATGCTCATTGAGTACAAAATCACCTTGCCGTGAATCCTCTTCGATATTCAGGCTGTACTGAAAGCCCGAGCAGCCTCCCGGCACGACGCGAACGCGCAGGCCAGCGGTCTCCGGCAGTCCCTCTTCCCCGGACATAAATTTCTTAATCTCCGTCGCTGCAGTTTCGGTAACCTTCAGCTCTACGGTTGGAGCGGTTGTTGCTGACATTCTTCTGAATACTCCTTCTTCTCAAATCGTCGGATTTAGCCGTCTCTGGTCTTAGGCCTTCATCGCTGAAAGGACGGAGAGACCAGGGATCATTGACCTTGAGACATCTTATTGTCCTTTGCCCAAAACGACAAGTTCCGGCTTCATAGCTTCTATAGATACTTGTCTGGCCACTTCTTCGGCTACTCGTCGGAAAGCCTTTGATTGCTCTGAGTTCGGGTGGCTGACCACCACTGGCACTCCTTTGTCGCCTCCTTCACGAACCTCCAGACCCAACGGAATAGCTCCGAGAAATGGTACGTCATAAAGGTCTGCCAGCTTTTGCCCGCCACCCTGGCCAAAAATGTTATACCGATTGCCTGTATCGGGGGCAATGAAATAACTCATGTTTTCTACAATTCCCAGAACGGGAACTGCTACGGTTTCAAACATTCTCAAGGCGCGCCGCACATCAGCGATTGCTACATCCTGTGGGGTGGTGACCAGTACTGCTCCCTGGACAGGAACAAGTTGCGCTAACGATAACTGAACGTCACCAGTTCCTGGCGGCATGTCGACGATCAAATAATCCAGATTGCCCCATTTAACGTCGGAGAGGAATTGTTTCACCAGACCATGCAAAATAGGCCCGCGAACGATCATCGGCTTGTCACCTGGCTGTAAGAAAGCCATGGACATGACCTTGACGCCATAAGCCTCAACCGGGATCAATTTATTTATAACAACTTCGGGACGTTGGTCGCTGGCACCAAGCATCATTGGTACATTGGGACCATAAACGTCGGCATCCATCAGCCCGACTCGGGCGCCCTTGCTGGCCAGCGAGACCGCGATGTTTACCGCGACTGTGGACTTACCGACGCCACCTTTACCCGAGGATACGGCAATAATGTTGCGCACGCCCTCCACTGCAACCTTTTCCCCGAGTCCACGGCCCTTGGGGACTTTACTGTCCATGGTTACGTTAACCGACTGCACCCCTGGAATAGCCGCGACAAGTTCTTTGGCGGCGCCTTCCATCTGCTCTTTTACCGGACACGCTGGGGTTGTCAGGACAATGCGAAATGAAACGTACCCAGTTTCAATCTTTAGGTCCTTAATAAATCCGAGCGTAACAATGTCCTTATGCAGGTCTGGATCCTTTATCTGGCGCAATGCATCAAGAACGTTTTGTTCAGTTATTTGGGTCATAATTTCCGCGAAAATTTATTATGCAGCAGAGGAGCTTGGTTGTCGAATTGAGCAACTTTCTGGAGACGATATCAAGTTTTTGACAAACGAAAACAGGCCGTCTAGTCTTGACCGGTGTTTAGTTTAGAGCTCATTAGAGAGCATTTCATCGACCCGAGAAATGTTGGTGAAATTCCAAATGCGGCGGCAGTAGGTAAAGCCGGAGCGCCGGTTTGTGGCGGTGTATTGCGTATCTACCTGAAAATCAATGAGTATCAACGAATCGATGACGCCAGTTTCAAGGTTGCAGGTTGTAGTTTTTTGATAGGATTCAGTTCACTGTTTACGGAAAACCTTAAAGGACTCACAACTGGCGAGGCGGCGGCGATGGCGCAAGTAATGGCCAAGTCGATTGCAGACGAAGAGACAACGCCCGTCGAAAAAAGGTGTTGTGCTCGTCTTCCGCAGCAAGCCTTGCTGGCGGCAATTAGTTCGTACAGCGATTTCGTTCGTCAGGAATGGGCTGGAGATGAGGCGCTGATTTGTACGTGTTTTTGTATTTCTGAAAAGAGAATTGAAGAGGAGATTAAATTTGGCGAGCTGCATACGGTTAATGATGTTACAAAAGCTTGCAGAGCTGGCGCAGGTTGCGGGTCCTGTCACTCATTGATTACAGAGATTATTGATGATTACTGGCGAATAGTTCGACTTTTCCCCATCGTGACGGATACATAACCGAGCACCATTCCCGATATCCTATTGACATGATCTATCTGGATAACAACGCTACAACCCGCGTCGCGCCGGAAGTTTTCGAGGCTATGCGCCCTTATCTCAATGAGTTTTATGGCAATCCGTCATCCGCTCATACTCTCGGCAGAAAGACGAAGGCGGCGATTGAATCGGCGCGGTCGCAGGTTGCGCAGTTGTTGGGTGCGACAGACGAGAACGAAATAGTTTTTACCTCCTGCGGTTCTGAAGCCGACAATTGGGCGATACGCGGAGTGCTCGAAGAAAACCCGAAGAAGAAACATGTGATAACGACCACAGTCGAACACGAAGCCGTCAGAAACCTGTGTGCTGCTCTCGAAAAACACGGTTGCGAAGTCACTTGGCTGCAAGTGGATCGCAATGGCGAGCTCAATTTGGAGGATTTACGTTCAGCGTTGCGACCGGATACTGCCGTGGTCTCAGTGATGCTCGCCAATAATGAAACAGGGATGTTGTTTCCCATCGAAGAGATTGGAAGGGTCGTCCATAACAATTCCACAGCGATTTTTCACGTTGATGGCGTGCAGGCGGTTGGGAAAATTCCTATTGATCTGAAAGCGTTGAACGTAGACCTGTTTGCGCTGTCGGGTCATAAGCTGCACGCACCACAGGGCATCGGCGCTCTATACGTAAAGAAGAGTACTAAGCTGGCGCCCTTCCTAATTGGCGGCGCTCAAGAGGGCGGTCGACGCGCCGGCACTCCTGCGGTGCCGCAGATTGTGGCACTGGGTGCAGCTTGCGCATTGGCATCTCGCTTCGATCGGCACGAAGAGATTGAGCGACTACGGGATAAATTGGAAAACGGATTGTTGATGGACATTGCTAATGCTCGTCTCAATGGCATTGCAGACTCGTCGAAGCGTCTGCCAAACACTTCCAATATTTCTTTCCAGTATGTGGAAGGGGAGAACATCCTGGCCCATCTTGATGAAGCTGGCATTTGCGTTTCTACAGGATCAGCCTGCCATTCAACTACACATGAGTCTTCGCCGACTTTGAAGGCGATGAAAGTCCCCTACACCGCCGCGCAAGGTTCAATCAGGTTTTCATTGGGCCGTTACAATACCGAAAGTGAGATCGACCGTACTCTAGAGCTTCTACCGGGTATAGTGAATAAGCTCGTGGAAATGTCGCCGTACGAGTCAGAACTTCGTGAGCTTTCTGCAGCGCGGCGAGTGCAGTGACCGGCCGGCCCCGGATTGGCAAACAGTTCACTGACTCGCGGTGCAAAGCTTCCTTAAGCAGTCCTCCTAATGGTCGCATTTCGCTTTTGTCAACCTCATTTTGCTGGTAGAATCAAATTCGCGACCTGTGCCAATGGCTCACGTCCCGAGCCCCGGAAGCGCTGATAAGTTAAGGTGAACTATCTCCTCAGAATAGCCTGCAGTTGCATTTCGCGGATCAAATCTCAACATCGACGAAGTCTAAGAGGGCTAAATAGCAAACACACATGAGCACTGTTATCGAACCGCCTGCCGAACTAATCCACAAAAATCTTGAGCCCGTAGAGACTGTAACTATCCGTTTTGCCGGAGATTCCGGGGATGGGATGCAGCTAACCGGCACTCAATTTACAAATACCTCCGCCGTGGTTGGCAACGATATTTCGACGTTACCTGATTTCCCTGCTGAAATACGTGCGCCAGCTGGCAGCTTGCCCGGAGTCAGTGGTTTTCAGTTGAACTTCTCGAGCCAGGACATCAAGACACCGGGTGATCAGCCAAATGTCCTGGTGGCCATGAATCCCGCTGCCCTGAGAGTTAATCTGCAGGATTTGGAAGAGGGCGGGACAATTATCGTCAATACTGACAGTTTTACTTCGGAAAATCTAAAGTATGCCAATTATGCGAGTAATCCCCTCGAGGATGGTGCTCTGGCAGGTTACCGGGTGCACAAGCTCCCAATTACTACGCTAAACATGAATGCGTTGAAGGGAAACGTAGAACTTTCACGTAAAGAGATCGATCGTTGCAAGAATTTCTTTGCCCTTGGTGTGCTTTACTGGCTCTATGACCGGCCGCTGGAGAATACGCTCAATTGGATACACAGCAAGTTTGGCTCTAAGCCGGAACTCGGGAAAGCCAACGAAATTGCGCTAAAAACCGGATACAACTTCGCTGATACGACAGAGCTCTTTACCACCCACTTTACGATCAAGAAGGCGAAGATCGCTCCCGGTAAGTATCGTAAGATTACCGGCAATGAAGCGACTGCCATCGGGTTTATTGCGGCGTCGCAGCTTGCCGGGCGGCCGCTTTTTTACGGTTCATATCCGATCACACCGGCATCCGACATTCTCCACGAGTTGGCCCGCCACAAGAGTTTTGGCGTCAGAACATTCCAGGCGGAAGATGAAATTGCGGCAGTTTGTGCCGCAATTGGCGCCAGCTTTGCAGGTCAGATTGGATTGACCGGTACATCTGGTCCAGGAGTGGCCCTCAAACAGGAAGCAATTGGCTTGGCAGTAATGACGGAGCTGCCTCTCATAATTGTCAACGTTCAACGAGGGGGGCCTTCGACCGGTTTACCAACCAAGACGGAACAAGCGGATCTGTTCCAGGCGGTTTGGGGAAGAAATGGTGAGTGTCCGGTCATCGTACTGGCTCCGTCCACGCCGGCCGACTGTTTTCACATGGCAATCGAAGCCGTGCGACTGGCTTTCAAATACATGAGCCCAGTCTTCTATCTCTCCGATGGCTACCTGGCTAACGGCGCCGAGCCTTGGGCTATTCCAGAGATTGAGAAGCTGCCGAAAATAGATGTGACTTTTGCCACCGACCCTTCGAATTTCATGCCTTATGCCCGAAACCCGGAAACCTTGGCTCGTCCTTACGCTATTCCGGGCACCCCGGGCCTCGAACATCGCATTGGAGGCATTGAGAAACAGAACATTACCGGTAACGTTAATTACGACCCGGAGAACCACCATTTAATGGTTTGTTTGCGGCAGGAAAAGATTGACCGGGCCGCTAATGATATTCCGCTAATCGAGATCTTTGGAGAGCCGACCGGAAGAGTACTGGTCTTGGGTTGGGGCTCCACGTATGGCTCCATAACCTCGGCCGTAGAAAAGCTGCAGCGGGAAGGTAAGAGGGTATCGGCAGCTCATCTTAAGTACCTGAATCCTTTCCCCAAAAACCTTGGCGAAGTACTCTCTGGTTTCGAAAAGGTTATCGTTCCTGAGATGAATTTGGGCCAACTTTGCACCATGGTGCGGGCAAAATACCTAGTGAACGCGATTCCCTTCTCAAAAGTGAAGGGACGGCCGTTTCAGATACGGGAGATTGTTGGGAGAGTAGAAGAGTATTTGTAATTCCGAAAGTGAGGGCCAACCCAGTTTGGTTGGCCTGAAGTGGAATCCGATCTAAGAGCGCTGGAGTTTTCGACCGCGATTGATAACTAAGGAGTAGTAATGAGTAATAGTGGAAACGGACATAATGGAAACGGAAACAAACCCATTATCGAGACAGTGTCGGTGGAGAGCGACGTCGGCTTAGCCGTTTCCGGCAAAATAGCACCGCCACCAGGTCATCTAAAAAAGGCAGATTTCGTTTCCGATCAGGAAGTGCGCTGGTGCCCAGGCTGTGGTGACTACGCCATCCTGAACAACGTACAGAAGGTGATGCCAGAGCTTGGCATTCCGCGAGAAAAGATCGTCTTTGTCTCGGGGATTGGCTGCTCGTCGCGGTTCCCTTACTACATGAATACCTATGGCTTCCACAGTATTCATGGACGGGCGCCAGCCATTGCTACCGGCATAAAGTGCGCGAATCCTGAGTTGAGCATCTGGGTTATCACCGGTGATGGTGACGCTCTTTCAATTGGCGGCAACCACTTCATGCATGCTATTCGCCGTAACCTCGATATTAATTACATCCTCTTCAACAATCGAATTTATGGTTTGACAAAAGGGCAGTACAGTCCGACATCGGAGTTCGGTAAGAAAACAAAGTCGAGCCCGCTTGGAGCTATAGATTATCCAGTTAACTCTCTTTCCCTGGCGATAGCGAGTGAATCGACTTTTGTGGCGCGAGCAATCGACATCGATGTTAAGCATTTGGGTTCGGTCGTGGAAGCGGCAGCCAAACACAAAGGCATCTCTTTTATCGAGGTCTATCAAAACTGCAATATCTTTAACGATGGCGCCTTTGATCACTTTGCCGAGAGAAGCGTGCGACAAGATCAAGTCCTCTATCTGGAACATGGTAAACCGATGACCTTCGGCAAAAATCATGATAAAGGGATCAGGATGAATGGCGCCCATCCCGAAGTGGTGACCATTGGCGAAAATGGAATTACTGAAAACGATCTTCTGGTGCACGACATTTATCTGCGAGACCCTTCCGTAGCTTTCATGCTCGCTCGCATGGAACAGCCCTATTTTCCGCAACCAGTGGGAATCTTTCGCGCGTTCGAACGACCAACCTACGAAGATATGATGGAGGCCCAGATCGATGCGGCAATATCCCGCAGCGGTCCAGGCAGTCTTGAGAAACTGATAAACAGTGGGGATACCTGGGTAGTGGATTGACTTTTAACCAGCCAGGCTTTCCTAGTTTTCTGACGTTGGTACCATCACACTCCGTAGCGGGTGGGTCTGTATTCATTACACGTGGCCTTGTAGACCAGAGACCCACAAGCTATAGACTCCGTGTGAAAACAGTTTCCACACAATCTCGGCAGCGCCGGGTCAATTTCAGCAACTTGGCTCCCTGACAGCTAAGATCGACCTGGTGTTACCGCGCTGGTTCTGTAGTGCTTGGTGCTTTAAGGAATCACATACTGGAGATTAAGACCACACGAAAGAGCCTGTGTCAGATCTGATGGCCTCAGGAGAGTTATCAATGAAAAATAGGCCGAGTTTTGCCCGATTGCGATTAGGACTGTGGTTAGCGAGCCTCATAACGTTGGCTCAGTTTGTTTCACCCGTTGCCCTCCAACAGCCCGTTGCAAACCAGCAAGCTGGAACGCCCACTCAAAGCGCCGCGGCGCCGGCAGTTGATCTGACTGAGCAGTTGGTGGCAATCGAAAAAGCCATCGACGCAAAACGGAAAGAGCTGGGTATTCCAGGCGTGTCGCTGGCAATCGTCAAAGATGACAAGATCATCTACATCAGGGGCCTAGGCGTGAAGGATCTCGAACGCAATCGTCCGGTCACGCCGGACACTCTCTTCGCTATCGGTTCGGCTACAAAAGCGTTTACGGCCTTGGCGACTGTGATCACTGTCGACGAAGCTAAGCTGTCACTTAACGACTCACCAAAAAAGTTCCTTCCTTATTTCAAGCTCAAGGACCAGGACGCCGATGCCCGGATCACTATTCGCGATCTGCTATCACACCGGTCGGGTTTGAATCGCACAGATCTTGCCATGGCCACCAATAAGCTCAACCGTGAAGAATTGATTCGGGTCGCCGCCATGGCAAAACCCACTGCCAAGCTGGGAGAGAAGTTTCAGTATCAGAACGTTATGTACGCGGCCGCCGGCGAAGTGATGGCTAAGGCCCAACAGTCCACCTGGGACGAAGTGCTGGCGACTCGCATCTTTAAGCCGCTGGGAATGAGCGCTACCAACACTACCGTTGCTGCCATGAAGAAGTCTCGCGATTATTCATTTGGGTACGAATATAGCGGCACCACGAAAGAAACCAGGCGATTGCCGATGCGTGAGATTACGGCAGCGGCGCCGGCTGGGGCAATTAATTCAAATGCCCGTGACATGGCCCAATGGCTGCGTTTCATGCTCGCAGGTGGAGTAGCGAACGGGCAACGACTCGTTTCTGAAAAGAATTTCAACGAGCTTACTAGCAAGCAAATAAATGTTGCCGGACAGATTGATTATGGGCTGGGTTGGTTTCTGCGCCAGTGGGACGGCCACAAGGTAATCGAGCACGGCGGCAATATAGATGGTTTCAATGCCCAGGTAGCAATGATGCCGGACCAGAAGCTGGGATTTGTGCTGCTTACGAATGTGACCGCATCGCCGCTCGTAAGTTCTGCAATGAATACTGTGTGGTCCAATCTCGTTGGCTCAGCCAAAAAGGCAGCAGTCAAGAATGTTGAAGGCGCTCCTGGGGCAGCGGTCGACGCTAATGCAGAAGTAGGAGTCTACCGACTTCAGCCCGGAGTCGATTTCGACGTGTCACGGAAAGACGGCAAACTCCTGTTGACAGTGCCGGGACAGCCTGCTTACGCGCTTGAGAACCTTAGCGGGCGACGTTACAAACTCGGAGATCCAGCACCCCCCGGTTTCTTCGCCACGTTTCGCGCTGTCAAAGATAAAGCAACTGAAACAGAAATGTATCTTGAACAACCGCAAGGCAATATCACAGCGCTACGGGTGAAAGCCTCTGCAATCGGTACGGATCACCCGGCAGAGATAGGAGAAAATTACGCTGGTCCACTGAAGGATCTGTTGGGCCCTTACGAAAATGAAAAGTCGCAGGGAATCATTGAAATCGGTGTTAAGGATGGGAAGGTGTCGCTCATTATCAGCGGACAACCTCCTTACCCGTTGGTTGAGAAGGAGAAGGATAAACTGCTTAGCCCCTCTTTGCCCGATTCTTACTGGGTAGACATTAAGCGGGACCGTGAGGGTCTGGTTTCCGAAATCGTCATTAATCAGCCGGAGGGGACTTTTCCGTTTCGTCGTGTTTCCTCTGCGAAAGGCACGATTACAGTAGACGAACTGTTGGCGAGGACAATTGCCGCTTTTGGCGGCCAAGAAAACCTGCGCAAGCATCGGTCATCGGTGATGAAGGTCGAGATTGATATGGAAAGTCAGGGTGTCAAAGGCGAAGGCCTGATACAGGCTAAAGCTCCCAATATGACCGGCAGTAGACTAAATCTATTAGCACTTAATAAAAAGATCGGCAGCATTGTCAGTTATTTCGATGGGGCCAGTGGGGGAGATAGACTCAGCTTTGCCCCGGAACAAACCTACAGCGGCAAACGGCTAGCTGACGTTAAAATAGAAGCTGGTTTCTATGGACCACTAAGCTGGAAAGATTCTTTTGACAAGATAACTATTAAGAGAGTTACCAAAGTGGGCGATGAGGATGCCTATGTCGTTGTGAAAACTGCAGCCAAGGGCCACGCCGTCACCGATTACGTCTCGACAAAGTCTTTCCTCGTCTTGCGCCGCGACACGGTCATTTCGAGCGAAACTTCAGGTATTGAAATTCCCCAAACTGAGACTTTTCGCGACTACCGTACAGTGGATGGGGTCATGATTCCCTTTGAAATCTCAGCCAGCAATGTTGCGAACGGCGACATCGTCACGCGAGTTAAAGATGTGAAATTTGACGTCCAAATTCCGGATAGTGTCTTTCGAAAACCTCAGGCAAGTCACCTGGGGAAGAAAGCACGAAAGAGCAAATTTCATTAGAACCGCCGCAGCAAAATTCTGTTCCTGATGCAGCCGCTTCAGGTCTTATTGGCCCTTCGCGTTTTGGCAAGTCTTCGCTTAAAAACTGTTTCTCCACCACTTTCACCACGTTGGTCACCCTTTTTTATTGCTACCGTAGAAGGAAAATTGTGGCGCGGTGTCACCGCATCGCCTCCGATATGTTGAAATGATTCGTCAGCTGAGCTTTTATTTGCTTTCTTACGCCGACCTCGCACTGCAGGTGTGTCGTTCATTGCCTGCCGGTTTTGATCTGGAGTCCCGGCAAAGCCCATTTGCTGTCCTCTTGGTTTTGCCGGTATCCCGACTTTATGCTGATCCTTTCTGCCTGCCATCTCTTATCCCCCTTTTAAACCGATGAGACCATTGTTCATCGAATCCTCTTCTGATTTGTCAGGAATCTGCTGTCTCAGCGGTGCTGACTGCCGCTGGGCTTTCCTCCGCATCGTGAATGCTCCTGCCAAGAGCCCATTTGAGAACCGGCGGAGTCAGCAATGTGGTTAGTATTACCATAATCACAACAGCTCCAAACGTTGCTGGGCCAATCACCGCCTCGGCCTTACCCGCGGCCGAGGGAAGCATTAGCGTGACACCGATCCCCGCGAAAATTAAACCAACCTCACCCCTCGGAATCATGCCGACGCCGATCGCCAGCCGATTAATTCTGCGTTCCAACACCCCCAATCCACAGACCTGTTTCCCGACGATTGCCGCCAGGGTGAGCATGAGTGCAAAACCGACAATATCCAGTCGTGCGAAAAGTCTAAGATCGACTTTCACACCCATCAGCACAAAAAATATCGGTACAAGAATCGTACTCACTGGTTGTAAGAGATCATGCAAATCACGATCCTTCCGGCTTCTGAGCGGTTTATAGTGAACCTCATCCAGGACCAGACCGGCTGCAAATGCACCAACGATTGGCGCCAGACCGACCTTTGCAGCCGCCCACGCCAGCAACAAACAAAAAGAGATGGCGAGTGTAAGCAGGACGCCATTTGTCTCTAGACGGCCTGCACCACGCAGAATATAGGGCACTACAAAATGGCCGAGCGCAATTGACGCCACAAGAAACACCATTGATTTCGCGGCAATAATGCCAACATCTGCTATTGACAATGCGAACCCGGTCGCTGCGGCCTTAATTGTTCCAGCGACCACCGCCAGAATAAGAAGTCCCAGAATGTCATCAATGACCGCAGCCCCCAAAATGATGCGGGCCTCGCGAGTTGAGAGTTTGCGAAGGTCCTTGAATACCCGAGCCGTTAGGCCAACGCTAGTAGCGCAGAGTGTGGCCCCGATGAAAATATGGCCAAGTCTCGGTTCGTCAGGAATGAAATAGGCGGACACGCCCCACCCCAACAGAAAGGGAGCAATCACACCGAGGATCGCCACCAGCAACGAAGAAGCACCAACTTCCAGCATTTCTTTCAGATCGGATTCGAGTCCCACTTCAAACAAGAGAATGATGACCCCGACCTCAGCCAGTGCACTAACAACGGCGTTGGTCTTTAGAAATTCCGTCCCTGTAAATCCGAAAATAACCAGATTGCCAATGATGATCCCGCCAGTCAGTTCCCCCAAAACCGCAGGTTGGCCAAGGCGTTCGAAAAGTTCGCCCCCGAGTTTGCCTAATACAAGCATAGCGGCGAGGCCGATTAGCACCGTTGAATCCAGACTGTGGGCCGGTTCATTGCTTCCCGGGCTCTCGGCGGCAGCACGGAGATAGCAAATAAGCAAGAAGGCAATTAGAGCGAGCAGATGGGGACGAATCTGTTTTTTCATGCTGTTTGAAGCGGTAAATGGATTATTGCACATCCTGCTGGCTGATCAACCCACCGGTTTGATGGCCCCTTGATTGCTGTGACCTCGGTTGACTCGCTTTAATGGTTTTTTTCGTTAATTCGGAGGATTTCTCCCCATTTAGGGACGCGTTGATCGTGAAAAGCACCCAAATCTGAGAAATCTCCGGATATTGTATTTTCGTTGTCCATTTGCGTCTCACCGGGGTGGCCACTATAATGCGCCACACTTTCCGGCGGCTCCCAGTTCGGCAGAATGAAAGTAGTGGAGCGCCCGGATCACCGCTTAAATATGGCAACTCCTATTAGATGGAAGCAGCGCGCACGTGTCGCGCCGTTGAGTAGTGTTAATCAGACAGAGCGACCGCTGCGTGCTTTAGCTTTGAGCCTTTCACAGGCCGCCCGTTCGGCGCTTGCCGAGCCATACCTGCTTACTGTTGAGCATCATCCAATTCATCTGAGGCGATTGCCAAAAGTCTTTGACGGGTTTCGCATCGTTCAGCTTTCAGATATTCATCACAGTCCGTTTACCAGCCGGGAACAGATTGAACGCGCAGTGGGCGTAGCGAATAGCCTCCAGCCCGACATTGTGGCGCTAACAGGAGATTACATCTCAAAAGAACGGCATTATGCGGCACCTTGCGCCGAACTACTTGGAAAGTTGCGGGCGCGTCACGGTGTCTATGCAGTTCTAGGTAATCATGACCACTGGACTGACGCCTCTCTGATAACCGACCTGTTTCGGGCAGAAGGAATGACTGTCCTCGTCAATCAGGGCATGCGTTTTGAAAATCACGGTGCAGCATTCTGGCTTGCTGGGGTTGACGACACGATGGTTGGACTTGAGGACTTGTCATTGGCTCTGGCTGGCGCGCGCGAAAATGAAATGAAGCTTTTGCTAGCTCACAATCCCATTATTCTTCGCCGCGCGGCACATGCCGGCGTGGATTTGGTTCTGAGCGGGCACACACACGGCGGACAAGTCAGTCTGCGCTCGGAGCGAAGTCCTTCCGGAAAGCCTCGACGTCGCCTCTTAAAGGGGTTGGCTCGTCAGGGAGAGACGCAAATTTACGTCAGCCGTGGCCTTGGCACCGTGGTGCTCCCGATTAGATATGGTTGTCCACCCGAAGTTTCGCTCCTGGAACTAAGATGCGGTCGCTGATGCTGTCTTATCCTTTCTAACACAGCCGCCGCTATGTCGGGGATACTGCAGTTCGCACTCCAACCCGTTTAATGTCCTCGCGTATTGTTACTGTTCCCAACTTATTGACTGTCTTCCGGATGGTGCTGATCCCGGTCTTTGTTACGCTGCTCTTTTATCAACGGTTTCCGCTGGCTTTGGCAGTCTTCGTGATAGCAGGTCTCACCGATGGCCTGGATGGACTGTTGGCTCGCCGTTTTGATCAGCGCTCCCAGCTCGGAACGGTGCTCGATCCGATAGCAGACAAGTTAATGCTGGTCACCGCGTTTGTCGTGCTGTCCATGCGCAGTATTTTTCCGCTGCCGTTGCCTAGCCACCTCCCGGTTCCATTTTGGGTTACCGTCGCGGTCATCAGCCGCGATGTCTTTATTGTTGTAGGCGCTGCTGCTATTAACATCATGACTGGTTTCAGAAGATTTCGTCCCTCCTGGCTGGGGAAACTCAATACCACCGTCCAGATCATTGGGATTGCCGCGATTATGGTGGCAGCGAGCGTACCTTACGGAGCCGGTTACTACCTTCCCACCGTTTACACGACTGTGTTCACGTTCGCCGTGTTATCCGGCCTTCACTACGTTTTTTTTGCATCAAAGCTACTAAATGAGGATCGACGTTAGCCACCCGGTCCCGGGCGCCCTTCACCCCCTCGTTCACACCCTTTCAATCAAGAATAACCGAACAACAAACCTTACGGAAGAACTGTAAATAAAAGTTGACAACGCGGCACTCAGATATTATATTAACGAATGATTAAACTAGCATTGGCGGGCGGCGCGGGTGGCTTGGTTTTTGTTGTAGTGCTGCCGTTTAGCTTGCCAAAAAGAAGAAGAAAAGGCCAAAAATCGCTTTTGGAGAAGAGAAAGAGATGAGCAAGATTATAGGAATTGATCTCGGAACTACCAACTCTGTCGTAGCGGTAATGGAGGGTGGGGAGCCATCCGTTATTACGAACTCGGAGGGCGGTCGTACCACACCTTCGGTGGTCGCCTTTACCAAAGATGGAAGCCGACTTGTGGGCCAGGTTGCCAAACGACAGGCCGTCACAAATCCAGAGAATACCGTCTATTCAATCAAGCGTTTTATGGGTCGGCGCTACAACGAGGTGACCGAAGAAATAAAGCAGGTACCGTACAAAGTTCAAGGTGCGGGGAGTGGTGATGTGCGTATCCTCGCCGGAGGTAAAGAGTGGAGTCCACCGGAAGTCTCGGCGATCATTCTTCAGAAAATGAAGCAATCTGCTGAGGATTATCTGGGTCAAAAAGTCGATAAAGCGGTAATTACGGTTCCCGCCTACTTTAACGACTCACAGCGCCAAGCCACAAAAGACGCGGGAAAAATCGCCGGACTCGAAGTGATGCGAATTGTGAACGAGCCCACTGCCGCGGCGCTCGCTTATGGCTTGGATAAGAAAAAGGACGAGACCATCGCCGTGTTCGACTTTGGCGGCGGTACTTTCGACATCTCGATTCTTGAAGTCGGTGAGGGTGTTGTCGAGGTTAAATCTACCAACGGTGATACGCACCTCGGCGGCGATGACATCGATGAGCGGCTGATTGAGTGGATCATTGAGGAATTCAAACGGGACCAGGGAATAGATCTGTCGCACGACAAGATGGCTCTGCAACGTCTAAAGGAAGCTGCGGAAAAGGCCAAGATCGAGCTGTCGAGTACGATGGAAACTGAGATTAACCTTCCGTTTGTCACAGCTGATCAGTCGGGGCCAAAGCATCTGGCGATGAAACTCACTCGTTCAAAGTTCGAGCAGTTAGCTGATCCGATTTTGCAGCGTTTACGGCCACCCGTTGAGCAGGCGCTTAAAGATGCAGGTCTTGATGCCAAGAAGATCGATGAGGTTGTGCTCGTTGGTGGATCGACGCGTATCCCCAAGGTGCAACAAATGGTTCGGGACCTGTTTGGTAAAGACCCGAATAAGAGCGTTAACCCGGATGAGGTGGTTGCTATCGGCGCGGCAGTCCAGGCCGGTGTACTTTCAGGAGAGAAGACCGATATTCTGCTGCTCGATGTTACGCCGCTAAGTCTGGGCATCGAAACACTGGGCGGTGTCTTTACAAAGTTAATTGAGCGCAACACAACCATTCCCACGCGTAAGTCGGAGATCTTCTCAACCGCTTCAGACAATCAGACATCAGTGGAAGTGCATGTGTTGCAAGGTGAGCGGCAGATGGCTCCGGATAATCGCACTCTGGGCAAGTTTCATCTGATTGGCATTCCACCTGCGCCTCGCGGTGTTCCGCAAATCGAAGTAGCCTTTGATATTGATGCGAACGGCATCGTCAATGTCTCAGCCAAAGACATGGGTACCGGGCGCGAACAGAAAATCACTATCACTTCTTCTTCAGGTCTATCCAAGGATGAGATCGACAAGATGATGCGCGATGCGGAGTCGCATGCTTCTGATGACGCAAAGAAACGCGAGGAAATCGAAGCTCGTAACCGTCTGGACGGCCTGACCTACCAGATGGAGAAGACGCTCAACGACAATCGTGAAAAGGTGGGCGCTGTAGCGACTGACGTGGAATCGGCAATTGCCGAAGCCAAGAAAGCGCTGCAGGAAGGTGGAGTGGAACGGCTGAACGAAGCCTTTAACCAGCTGCAAACGGCATCGCATAAGCTTGCGGAGGCTCTATATCAGCAGACCGGAAGCACTGGAGCGGAAGCCCCAGCCGGTGACCAGGCTTCCGCCGCGGGCGCCTCTGCCCCTGGTTCGTCTGCCGAAGATAATGTTATCGACGCTGAATACGTCGATGTAGAGGAAAACAAGTGAGGATGTTTAGATCGTCGATTGCGGGTTGCCGTTGAAAAGGCGGGAAGATCAATAATCCTTCCGCCTTTTTAACTCCCAGTTCGCAGATCAGAAATTTGAGATGGCCAAGCAAGATTATTATGAAATTCTGGGAGTGAAGCGAGACGCCAAGCCGGAAGAGATTAAGAAGGCTTATCGCAGGCTGGCGCGCAAGTTTCACCCCGACGTCAACCCCGGGGATAAAGCCGCGGAAGAGCGCTTCAAACGTACCACCGAGGCGCACGATGTACTTTCCGATGCCAAGAAGCGGGCCGTCTATGATCGTTTTGGACAGTATTCTGACAACCTCGCAGACGCCGCCTCGCGCGGAGCTGGGCCAACAACCGGTTCCACCACCCCGGGATTTGATTTTAGCGGTTTCGATTGGGGCACAAGTACCGGCTCAGGCGGGGGCACAAGCTTTCGCGATATCTTTGCCGACCTCTTTGGTGGCGGATCGAGCAAGGAAAGCGAACCGCCACGACCGCAGCCCAAGCGCGGCGCGGATATCGAGATGCCTCTGGCTTTGTCATTCGAAGAAGCAATCAGGGGATTAACTACCAATATCACAGTGAATCGGTCTGAGCAGTGCCCACGTTGCAACGGAGCGGGTGACATCGGCGGTCCAGTTATGGTCTGTTCAGCCTGCAAAGGTTCCGGGCAGGTGCAACGAGCGGGAGGAAGGTTAAGATTTTCACAAGAGTGCCCGGACTGCGGAGGCACGGGGCGGCGGCGCTCGCCTTGTTCGTTGTGCAAGGGCAAAGGCACTGTACCAAAATCTGAGACCGTCAAAGTGCGTATTCCAGCTGGTGTGGAAACGGGGTCGCGCGTGAGGATTCCGGGAAAAGGTGAAGGTGGCCGGCTGGGTGCGCCTGCAGGCGACTTGCACATTATTACGAATGTCGGCTCGCACAAATATTTCACGCGCAAGGGCGATAACATTCATGTCACCGTGCCGATTACCGTCCCCGAGGCCGCTCTGGGAGCAAAAATTGAGGTGCCCACGGTCGAAGGCAAAGCGCAACTGCGGATACCACCGGGCACACAGTCAGGCCAGAAGTTTCGATTGCGTCAGCGTGGAGCGCCCTCTTTGCGCAATCCAGGTGCCCGCGGCGATCAGTTTGTTGAAGTGCAAGTAACTTTGCCAAAAGTGATTTCAGAAGAGACCAAGGAGCTGTTGCGGCAGTATTCAAAGATGAATTCACAAAATCCTCGGGTTGAGATGGGATTGGAATGAATCCTTCGATTCTTGATTAGAACTCGCGGGTTAAGAGTGGTCGCCTGAAAGACGCGATTCGAGAATGGAATCGGAAATCCGTAATTGGGAATTGATACCATTATGAAGAGAAAGGCAAAGACTTATACCATCAGCGCAGTTGCGGATCAGTATGGTATACATCCGCAAACATTGCGTCTGTACGAACGGGAGGGCCTGCTTAAACCTTCTCGCTCGGAAGGCAATACGCGACTCTACACAGATCCAGATCTGCAACGCCTCGAACTAATTCTCTCTCTTACGCGCGATCTGGGGGTCAATCTCGCTGGTGTCGAGATCATTCTCAACATGCGCGAGAAAATGGATGCAATGCAACATGAATTTGAGCGATTCTTCCAATATCTTCAGTCTCATGCAGAAGAATTGACCAAGTTTGAGCCGCCACCGGAAGGAAGCAGCGACGCCCTGGTGCCACTTACGCGTGCTGCCGCCTTGCGTCGGCGCGGTGTTCTTCGAGGCTAAAACCCCTCGCCGTACCCGGGGCACAATAGTGCTTGTTCCCAGGCACGCGGCGTGGTACATTCCACCGCATTCTGAGTAGGCGAGGCTTAGCTTCCTCACAAGTTTTTCTTTATACCTCGCTGTCCTTCGCAGTTCCCTCAAGAAGCTAAGTTTTACATCGCCAACTCTCATTGTGAGCCGACGACCTCAGCTTTCGTTAGGCCCGCCTTCACCGTTCAGAGTCAGGAGATCTTATGAAACTATATTCCTCACGCCACTCGAGCCTCCGGGTCGTTGATTCTCTATTTGTGTTTCTAAATATTCTCATCTTCCAGAATTGCATCGCTGCTCAAGATCTCGACAACGTTACGATTAGTGGTCGTATCCTGGACCAAAACGGTGCGGTTATTTCGGGTGCGAGTATTGGCGCACTTCAGATAAATAGCGGTGCGACCCGAACAACTACCAGCGATGGGCAAGGAGTTTACCGCATAATTCAACTCGAACCTGGAGTGTATAACCTGCGCTTCCAGGTTGCCGGGTTTGCTAAACAGGAGCAGCAAAATCTCACGTTGGTTGCTGGTCGTAATCTGCAAATCGATATCACACTTTATCCTCAATGGTTGGTTGTTGCTCCGGTATTGGTCACGAGTGCGGAGGCCAAACCGGTTGATATCACGCGTACGCTGGTTGGCGGAAGCGTATCGAAGTACGACTTAGAATCACTTCCAGGCGTAACCCGTTCGCCTTTGGATTTGATTTTCGCTTTGCCTGGCACCATTGAGGAACAACTTTCCACCAGAGATTTGGCTGAAGATCGCAACTCGACACCGGCAATTACGCCCGAGGAAGCTGGACTCTTCTCTCTATCTGGTGGTTCCGCGTTTTCCAATAACATCACGATCGATGGTCTAGATAACAACGATGATCGCTCAGCCAAAGAACGCTTTCAGCCCTCAATTGAGGCTATCGAGGAATTACAGGTTACAAATAATCAGTTTACGGCTGAATACGGTCGGGCATCTGGAGGCCGCATCAATGTTAGAACCCGCAGCGGATCAAAAAGGTTCAGCGGGCGGCTCTTCAACTTTTTTCGAGACGAATCATTAAACGCAAATACTTTCAGAAATAACTCGCTGGGATTTAAGCGATTGCCATTACAAGAGCATAATCCCGGTTTTACTCTAAGCGGACCTGCAATTTTTCCAGGCCATACAAATCCGAACCACACTTTTTTCTTTACCTCCTATGAATTTGATAAAGTTCTCGATAGTTCCCTGATTGACACCCTCGTTCCCGTAGACCGGAACACGCTTTTTCCGCTTCCGAACCCAACCAATCTTCAAGCCCGAAGGTTGGAAGATGCAAGTCAACCGCAGGCCAGGGCAGAAATCGCACCCTTCGTTTCATCAATTAGCACGCCTGCACTGAACCAGAGTTTCACTACGCGGCTGGACCATCAATTTTCGGAAACGCATAATGTCACGCTTTCTTATCAACTCGGCCGATCCGAAAATCTTCGGGGGACTGGTGGAGGGAATCGACTGACAGACACTTTGCAGGCAAGGAGAAAGGACTCTGATGCTTTAGCCTATTCTGATAGCTACGTTTTTTCTGCCAGGTTGGTGAATCAGGCGCGAATTCAATTTTCCCGCCTCCGGCCCGCAGTCGCTCCCCACGGTACCAGCCCGGTAGTTCTGATTGCGATTAATGATCCGTTGATACCCGGCGATCCGGCCAGACGTTCAGGCACGTTGGTAGCCGGATCTTCCACCACCGGGGCCTCTGAAAGAGATGAGGATCGGCTCCAGGCGCAGGACACCATCGCCTTTGTTTGGGCCACACATTCCCTTCGATTTGGTTTCGATACGCAGCGCATCCGTTCGCGCTACGTCGACCTTTCAGATGCTTCAGGCACTTTCAATTTTGCGAGTGCAGGTGATTTTCTGACCGGAGTACCCTCTCGATTCAGACAGAATTTCCTCACCCAATCAACACAGGAAAATACCTATAAGGGAATATTTATTCAGGACGAGTGGCAGCTACTGCGAAATCTGCTAGTCAGTTATGGTTTGCGTTACGAAACCGAGACCATCATCCATGATCGAAACAATCTCGGACCTCGGCTGTCGTTTGCCTATGATCCATTCAAAACCGGCAAAACTGTATTGAGATTTGGAGCTGGTATCTTCTTCAGTCGCGCACTACTGCGAACCATCGACGATTTTACACTTAGTGCAAAACGACTCTTTTTCGATACTAACGCCCTGCACAATTCAACTGGAAAACTATTTAGCGCTGATGAGCGCCGTGCTTTCATCGCCAGCTGGATTCGTTTTCCCGAGAGGCTTGCTGCCGACTCATCACTGGTCAGACAGTTTGGCGTCCTCAACAATGGCTTCTCTCGTCGTCTAAATCCTGCTCTGCGAATCCCGGAGAGCTATCAGGCCAATCTAGGCCTTGAGCGGAACTTGGGTCGCGGATTTGTCATTGAAGCTAATTACACCGTGAACCGAGGACTGCACCTTTGGCGAGAATTCAATGGGAACGCAGCGAGACTGCCGTCAGGTTTTAAGAATTTCTCTGATTATCTCGGCTCGCGGGACTTTCCGAATTTTCGCAATACTCCAAATGGCTTGAGACCGCTCTATAACGGCGCCGGAGCTGGTGAACTTGTAAGATTTGTCTTTCGTCCCTTGGATCCTGCAAACCCGAATACGGTGGGCCATATAACAGAGGCTGGCGTGCCGATCTCACTGGTAAACCTGAACAGTTTCAATTCGACAACTGCGATCGATGTTGCACTCTCGGCCGTAAATCTTTTGCGGCCGGATCCAAATCGCGTGGAGGTTGAGGAATTGATTGCCGCCGGCAACAGCTTTTATCAAGGATTAACTGTTGAGCTCCGCAAGGTCAAAGAGGAAAAGAATTTTGCAGTGTCCTTCAGAATCGCCTATACCATTTCACATTTAATCGACGACGGCATCGTTAATACTTCTGACGCCCTCGCGCCCGGAGACTTTCGTCCAGAGAGAGCACTGAGTTTGGCCGATCGCCGGCAACGTTTAGTTTGTTCGGGGACATTTAGTTTGCCGCAGTTCTTTGGCAATTTGCATGTCTCGCCTATTGTGCGCGTCGCGTCGGGAGCACCGTTTAATATTTCTGTTGGCGGTGCCGATCGGAATCTGGACGATGTAGGTAATGACCGGCCGATTTTCACAGGCGACACAAAACTACTGCGTTGGCGACCTCCTGGTCAACGGATTGATGCGAGCCTATTGAGTTTATTTGCGCTACCTACGATTGGCCAATCCGGCAATCTTCCTCGAAACGCTGGACACGGCCCCGGGTTTTTCCTTCTTGATGTGAGTGTCGGCAATGAGTTTCATCTGGGGAGGAGAGTTCGCTTCCGTCCCACCGTCGAATTTGACAACATCCTTAACCGAACAAGCTTTAGTTTTGGTGCTGAGTTTATTAACTTCAACGCTCTCGCACCGACTGCGACAACCGAGCAGCGCCAATCATTCTTAGATTCATTTCTAGTGGCCACGCGCACAATGCGTCAACGGCAGGTGCGAATCGGATTTAGGCTTGATTTCTAACTCGATGATGAGGAAGCAGGTGCGGAGATGACACGCCTTTAGGACCCTTGTCTTTTCACAGTTCTCGGTCTACAGAACGGAACAACTGTGAATTCTTAAGGGGCTTATCGAGCGCGGGAATCGGAAACTCGATCGACAGGATCTCTGTGACTAGTCTCATTCTCCACCGGGATGGCGGACTTCCGTTTCTTCTCTGTCTCAATTCGTTCACACCGTGTCCGCGATCTCTCAATTCGTCTTTTCATCCAGCTAGCCATTGCACCATCCCTTTCACTTTTCTGCGCCATAACTTTATATACGTAATTTCCGCAAATTTTGATCGGCAAAACCGATCTACAAAGTCTGACCTCGCACCTCGCGTGCCACGCTCGTTTGCCGTGTCCAGGCACTGACTCGCCAGAAAAGGACCTCTTACTGCCAGTGATCGATTGGGGCCGAAATACTATGTTTTTGGCCGATTTTCTTAGGCAGAAAGCTTGCTTTACCGGCTTTTTTGCGGAAGTGGAACCGTTTTGCAGGGTGATCCGTCCTTTCCGGACGGAACGATCTATCCAAAAAGATAGATCACCGTTCTGAATTCAAGACACACGATATCGTCATTGTTGGACCCGAAAACGACAAAAAAGTGGTGGATTTACCTCGTGTGATAAACTCGAAGCAGTTTCGTCAGTTTGGTCTGAGAGGCCTGGGTCCAAATGGTTAACCGTCCAGAGGCGGAGCAGATTAGCGAAGTGGATACAGCCCTGTTAGACGCAGAATTGTTCATTAAATATAAAGCTCCCGAAAGGGCCATCAAGCGTCTTCGCACAGCACTCGAGCATAATCCCCGGTCTATTCAATTGCGCGAGCGTCTGCGCGAGATCTCTTCCACACATAAGCATGCCGAGGAAGCCGCAAGGCAGTGTCTGACTCTGGCGAGTCTCTATGTCGAGCGAGATGATCTCGACCATGCCTACGATCGGCTGCTGGAAGCAAAGCAGCTTGACTCGCGCATCAATATAGCGGCTGGACTTGAAGCAATACGGCGCGCTCGCCGTCCCGATCTTCGGCCGGCTGCGGCGCCGGTCGAGCCGCAGCCGGAGAAACGACCAGTAACCGTAACGTTAGCAGGAGACCTCGCCAGCATCAGCCTGTTTGATGCGATTCAAGTTGTTGAAAATGGCAAACTCAATGGAACTCTGATTCTGGCGAATAAAGCTCAGTTGGGTCGAGTATATTTTAACCGGGGCAGAATCGTAGACGCTGATTGCGGCGGTGTAAGGGCAGAAGCCGGTTTCAGGAATATTGTAGAGATGACTAGCGGCAGTTTTGAATTCAAGAAATCAGCATCGGAGTTCCCGGTAAAAATCCAGGCGTCCAGTAATACGAATTTGGTGCTAGACACATTGCGGAAGTTGGACGAACAGAAGCAATAGGTGCAAAAAGAATGTTCCCTGCTTCGGACCTTGGCCTAATCCAATAACACCCGCGTATTCAAGGCCTCTGCTCGCTCAATGGCCGATAAAAGTCGCAGAAACTGTCCATAATTCCTTGACCGTGAACTAAGTCGAGTAACCTCCGACAAGCTCAGATCGTTTCGCAAAATAAGATCGAGAAAATCGTAGTAGTCTGCCGTTGCCGCAAACGGGAGTTCGCGCGTGTAACTTGTCTGCTGCTGATCATCAGAGCGAAATCCAGCAAGCAAATCAAACACATTGTCTGTAGTAAGCCGTCCAGCTTCTCTACTCAGAATAATTGGCAATCGCAGCTCAAAAAAGCGTAACCCTTCGGGCGTAGTTACTCGCCGCAGTTCCTTTGTTGCTTCTCCATCGAAGGGGGATTCAGGATCGATCATAATGCGGAGAAGCCTGGGCTGGTCCTGGGGGTCAAGTGTGTCGAGACTGAGCTGTACGCGATCTGCGACAAACTTTTCAAACTCGGCCTCGATCGGATATGTGATCCTACCGAGGCATCCGACGGACTCACCTGCGCCGGCACTTTCGAGAGGCAGGCAAGCAGGACAGCTCAAGCAAATTTTTGTCTCCCTCTGTATCGTTTCTACTTTGCTGAAGGCGTTTTCTACCCAGGCGAGCTTGTCTGCCGAGGGTGTGCTGCTTTCACCAGTGGTGACACGCGCGTGAAGATTGCTGAGTCGGCCCCACTCGCGAAGTCGTTTTTCAGCATAGCGCGCTCGCAGCACACAGGCGTACTCGACGGCAAATTCCAAAGACATTTGCAATACCCGCTTAGCGTGAAATCACTAGCATACGTCATCGAAGGGGAACAGGGGAAAGGGGGAACGGGGGAAAGGGGAAAAGGGCGACCTCAGGATTTACAAAAGGCCCCTTGGTCCTCTCCCTCTTACCCTTTTCCCCTGTTCCCCCTTCCCCCCTTTCCCGTTCCCCCTGTTGCCTTCCCCCGTTTCCCCGAGCCTTGTGATAAGCTTGGCCTTTCCTGAACATCCTTGTTTCTTAGCTGAGCTGTAAGCAAAATTCGGAGGGGAGAGGTTCCACGGATGGCAATAAGTCAAGATTTGTTAGATATTTTGGCCTGTCCCGCATGCAAGGCCAAGGTCGAATTAAAGCCCGACGGAAGTGCCTTGAAATGCGTCGAATGTAAACGGGTTTATCCGATTCGCGATGATATTCCCGTTATGTTGATTGATGAGGCTACTATTGAAAATGAATAGTCTGCGTGAAATAGTAGCTTCCTCGCCACAGTTGAGTGCTGTTGCTATGCGCAGTCTGCGCAACGAGGATTCACCCCAGTCATTGGGGCCAGCAAGGTGGAATTGGGACAGTATCCGCAGAATCCTGGTGGTGCGGCTCCGTTCCATCGGCGATACTGTATTAACCACACCATCGCTGCTCGCATTGAGAAGATTTCTTCCGCATGCCACGATCGACATTCTGCTTGAAGACTGGGTGGCACCAGTGCTCGAAGGTTTTCCCGGGATTGACAATGTTATCAGGCTTAAGGCTCGTAGCACATACTCAAGGGTTCGGGTGGCTCGCGAAATCCGCGGACGACAATATGACGTGGTCTACAACCTCCATGGGGGCACAACAGCAACTCTACTAAGTCGCACGACCGGTGCACAACATCGGGTTGGATATGCCAGCTATCAATATGCTCGTTTGCATAACCATCGCGCGCCCGCTTCCTCATTACTTTGGGGACGAGAACAGACACATTCAGTCGAGCAACAACTCGCATTGTTTGGCTGGACCGGTGTTCCCGTAACGGATCGACCGGCGACAAAACTCGTCGCTACTAAGGAAGCAAGCGTCAGAATAGACGAGCAGCTCCGAAAGATGGGGTTGGAAGAGAGAGCCTTTGCTGTAATACATCCAGCCGCAGCCTATGCAACCAAGCAGTGGGCCACAGACAAGTTTGCTCGGGTCGCGGAGAATCTTTCAGATTGCGGAATCGCTGTGGTCGCGCTAACCGGGCCTGGTGATGCTCACGTAGCTCAGGAACTCAATAACAGATCTGCGGCAAGGATCATAGAGATGTCGAATCTTTCTTTACCGGAGGTTACAGCTCTTGCCTCGAAGGCCCGACTGTTCATAGGTAATGACAGTGGCATCGCTCATATGGCCGCAGCTGTGGGGCTTCCTTCCGTAGTGATTTTTGGTTCTTCAAATATATCTCATTGGCGACCCTGGGCAACGGCGGCGGGAGAAGTCGTGAGGGAGGAGATGGACTGTCAACCCTGTCATGGTTACTTCTGTGAAAAATTCGACGAGCCGGAATGCATTAAGAGAGTTCCCGTCGATCGGGTAGTTGCGGCAATTGAGCGAGTGTTGCGAGACAACAAATAAACATTAGTCACGCTCTAACTCCGGCAGAGCATAGATAAAGCATCTCCGAACTGCCTTCCGATTTAACTCGATCTTTCCTTGATATGGTGAAGCACCTAAGCAGAGAGTGGGCTGCGGAATTTTTTAGAACAATCGGCCAGCGCACCGTCGTTGTTTTGGGCGATGTAATGCTTGATGAGTTCGTCTGGGGTGATGTAACTCGTATCTCGCCGGAGGCGCCTGTGCCGGTGGTGGAAATCCGGCGTGAGTCGGTTCATTTAGGAGGGGCGGCAAACGTGCTTGCCAATTTGGTAGCTCTGGGAGCGAATGCTTGTGCCATTGGAGTAATTGGAAGCGATTCTGCGGGAGAACGGCTGCGTGCAAGATTGTTGGAAATGAGTCCGATTCAGCAAAGAAACGAGTATCTTATCGTTGACGAAAGCAGGCCCTCAACGGTTAAGACCCGGATCATCGCACATAATCAACTAGTTGTTCGTGCCGACCGCGAGTTTCGTGGCCCCGTTAGTGCTCGAATTGAAGACCAAATTATCAGCACCTTGAAACAGGCGATCAAGCACGCCGACGCCTTTGTAGTTTCAGACTATGACAAAGGAGTCATTACCCGTCGCATTCTTGCCGAAATTTTGCCACTGGCCTATGAAACTGTTCCCGTCCTCATTGATCCCAAGATTCGCAATTTGAACTTCTATCGTCCTGCAACCTTGATTACCCCCAACCACCATGAAGCATTGCTGATGGCCAGGCTGGAAGAAGACTCAGACGGTGGATTGCACAAGGCCGCGCGTCTATTACGCGAGCAGTTAAGTTGTGACTCAGTGCTTATCACCCGTGGTGATCGCGGCATGATATTGCTGGAGGGTGACGGCAATCCCGTTTATGTCGAAACGGCTGCCCGCGAAGTCTATGATGTTACTGGCGCCGGTGATACGGTGATTGCGACTTTGGCAGCAGGGTTGGCCCACGGTGCCTCAATCCTGGAGGCCGCGCATCTTGCTAACCAAGCAGCTGGCATAGTTGTTGGCAAAGTAGGGACAGCAACCGCTAGCGCAGACGAATTACTGGCCTCGCTTACTTGAAACCCAATGATCGGCAAAACTCTGCGCAACTATCGCATTCTGGAAAAACTCGGTGCCGGTGGTCAGGGCACGGTTTACAAAGCAACCGATGTAAAACTGGGCCGAACAGTAGTAGTTAAAGTTTTGCCACCTGAATTAACGACCAAAGAAGCGAACCTCAAACGGTTCGAACGAGAGGCCCGTCTGGCCTCGTCTCTGGACCATCCGAACATCTGTACAATCTTCGACCTTGACGAAGTTGAAGGCGTCCACTTTATTGCAATGCAGCACGTGGAGGGTCGCAATGTACGACAGCTTTTGGGTGGCCGACCTTTGGAGTTGAAGAGTGCCTTGTTAATTGCAATACAGATCGCCGATGCGCTCGCAGCAGCTCATTCGCGTGGTGTTATTCATCGTGACATTAAGTCTGGAAATGTTATGGTGACGCCTTCAGGCCAGGTAAAGATTTTAGACTTTGGTCTGGCAAAATTGATGGATGCCGATGAGGCGGGAGCAATTGGAATACACCACACTGAGTTGACTGAAGTCGGTGTGCCCTATGGCACGGCCACTTTTGCCGCACCTGAACAGGCTCGCGGCGATCGGGTGGATAAGAGAGCCGATATTTTTTCGACGGGCGTACTGCTTTATGAGTTGCTCACCGGAACCTGGCCATTCCGCGGTAAGACTACAATTGATGTGCGTCATGCCGTGCTACATGATGCACCGATTCCACTGGCTGAAATGCGCTCCGATCCTCTGCCAGCAAAGCTGCAGGATGTCTTGAATCGAAGCTTAGCAAAGGAACCTCGTGATCGTTACCAAAATATTCACGAATTGCGCGACGACCTGCGTGGAATATTGCAGGAGGTTTCAGCAGCTGAAACTTCTGGACAGCCGTGCTCCGGTGTTACTCCACAACCGCCTCGACACCTTACAGCGGGCAATCCCGTTTCCCGGGCAATGCGATGGCTGAAATCGATGACGAAGACTGAGTCACCCACTTCATCGCCGAATCTCGCCACACCCACAAAACAGGGAATTCACGAAACGCCTTTTACTACCGTTACCGATCCCGAGAAGAAAAGCCTGGCCATTCTCTGTTTCCGTAATCTGAGTAACGATGCGGCGTCAAGCTTTTATGAGTTTTCACTAGCGGACGCTGTCATTACGGAACTAGCTCGCGTCCGCTCACTCGTAGTAAGGCCATCATCAGTAATAGCGAGATATCAGGGTGGGCAGCGGGATCCGCGTGAAATAGGTGAGGAACTAAATGTCGATGCGGTGTTGACCGCCGGCTTCATTCACGCCGGCGAGCGCTTCCGGGTAACTGCGCAACTGGTTGCAGTAGACTCTGGCGAGATATTATGGAGCAATCGTATAGACACTTCCGCTGCGGACATCATCGCGGTGCAAGACACGATTGCGCAGCAAATTGTAGAAGGTTTGCGGCTCGAGCTTAGTCCTGCAGAACAAGTGGGATTGGCGAGACCCTCAACGCAAGACGCAGCCGCCTATGAACAATATTTGCGAGGTCGTGATCTCTTTGCTCGTTTTATTTTCCGTACAACAGCACCAGAAGACTGTGATGGAGCCATCGAGCATTTTAAACGCGCAATAGCTCTCGACGCTAACTTTGCGCTGGCTCACGATGGTCTGGGGGCCGCCTATGTTAACCGCGTATTTAAAGGTTTCGGAGGCGTTGAGGATTACGAGCGCGCGGAAACAGCATTTGGGAAAGCGCTCTCGCTTGATCCACAGCTCGTGGAAGCGAGAATGCTGATGGTTTTCATCTATCTCTGGCGCGGGCAGAAACAGAGAGCGCGCGAGGAAGTTGAACGAGCACGAAGAGAGGCCCCGGACGAGGCGGTCGTACATTTTGTAAAGGCCACCCTTCACCGCCTGGACGGTGAGTATGGCCGAGCGTTGCGCAGCTATGATCGTCTGGCACGCCTGGATCCCGCGGCCCACGTTGTGGCCAGTTTCAATCGCGCGATCGTTCACATGTATATGGGCCACTTTGAGGAGTCAATGCGTCAGCTGGAAAACGCAGGCGAGCCTGATAATCCGCTGGTTCGGACTTTCCGCGCACTCGTCTTGTATTACACGGGACAGACCGATGCCGCTGCCCATTTGATGCAGCAAGTTTTGAGACGGCACCCCAACATGCACGGCGTACGGCCATTCCTCGCCATGTTCCTGAGTGGCCAGGGCAAGCATGAAGAGGCGCGTGCGCAACTCACTCAAGACGTGTTGCGGAGCGGTGAAGTCGATGCGGATATTGCGTATTCAATTGCTTCGGTCTACGCGCTTGAAGGCCTGTCCGAATCAGCGTTCGAGTGGCTGGCGAGAGCGATAGCTCTGGGAAACGAGAATCGACCATGCTTTTATAACGATCCTAACTGGCTCTCGCTCAGAGAAGATCCCAGATTCGCAGCACTAATGTCCAAGGTCGGAACTTCCAGAAAACCACAGTCCACTTCACTTCAGTCTGGGCCTGCACCTATAACTAATAATTGATGACTCCTGGGAAGCGCCAGCCTACAACGATCATTCCTCTTCTGCTGTTTGTTATCAGCCTTGCAGGAGTCTTTTCGGCGCCTGTTGGACAAAAGCCGGAACGAGAGCGACGCGCCGGAGTAACACCAAACGCCTCGCCGACGCCAACCCCATCGCTGGACCCTGCCGCGAATCCGCTGCGCCGAGAAAACGAAGCGCAAACGCCCCAAACGTCTCCGTCTCCACAACCCAGGACTGCTTCTTTAACACGCGGTCTTCCCGACCTGCAGGCGCGGATCAGCGACGTCCTGCACACACCTGGCCTGGGACCGGCGATTGTGGGTATCAAAATAGCTTCGCTGGATACCGGACGAATTCTCTTCGAGGAGAACGCCGCCAAACTGTTGAGACCAGCTTCAAATATGAAGCTTTACACCATTTCTGCGGCGTTAGAACGGCTTTCGCCAGAATTTCGATTCAAGACCTCTGTTTATGCGTCGGCGGTTCCTGATATCGCCGGCGTCATTCACGGTGACTTGCTGGTGTATGGGCGCGGCGATCCATCGTTTGCGGCACGTTTCAACAACGGAGATTACTTTAAGGGAATCGACGATTTAGCTACCCGCGTTGCTGCCGCCGGGGTAAAACGGGTTGAGGGTGACCTGGTTGGCGACGAAACCTATTTCAGTGGGCCTCAGTACGGCGCCGGCTGGGAATGGGAAGATTTGCAGTGGTATTACGGCGCTGAAATAAGTGCGCTGACTGTTAATGACAACGCCTTGGACCTTTTTGTAAAGCCGGGTGCAGAAGTCGGTGTGGCCGCTGTTGTAGCTACTGGTCCACCCGACCCTCTGCTTAAGATCGTCAGCAAGGTTACGACCACGCCGAAAGGAACCGCGCGAAGGATCAACGTCTATCGTGGTCTTGCTGCGGACCTTTTGGAGATCAGCGGTTCAGTCCCGATAGATGACAAGGGCTATGTAGGAGGAATAGGTATTTCTCATCCAGCCTTGTTATTCGTCTATCTACTGCGGTCTTCTCTGGCCCAACACGGTGTAATAATCACGGGTAAGTCGCGCACAATTCCCACAAAGACTTCTGGTACATCGACAGATGGTCCAGCGCTACCCGGTCTCGTGGAAATAACTAATTTGCAGTCACCACCACTAAGCATCATCGCCGCGCTGACCCTAAAACCGAGTCAGAATTTATATACTGAACTAATTCTGCGCACTTTGGGAAAGGTTGTATCGCCCAGCGCGGTTCAGAGCGGCACCTTTCATACAACTGAAGAAAGCGGTTTGGAAGTTGTAAAAAGCTTTCTCAACGAGGCGGGAGTCAATCCCAACGCCTTAGTTTTGTCAGACGGATCGGGGCTTTCCCGTAACGATATGGTTTCCGTGGAAGCGACGGTGCAATTACTAACTTTTATGTACCGTCGACCGCACGCTGGGGTGTGGCTCGCCGCATTGCCCATTGCCGGCGTGGATGGGACTCTAAAAAACCGTATGAAGGGGACTCCCGCCGAAGACAACGTCAGGGCAAAGACAGGTTCTCTCAGTTCAGCAGCCAGCCTTTCGGGCTATGTTACGACTGCGGCGGGCGAGAGACTGGTCTTTTCTATAATGGTTAACAATTTTCCCGCCGACCTGGAACCGCGGGCAGTCTGCATCGACCCAATAACGGTGCTGCTCGCGTCGTTTAGCGGACGATCGCAATAACGCGGCTGAGAGCAGTTGCTGCAATATGCCTACTCGCTTCCTTAAGTTTCACGGCTTTGGCAACGACTATATAGTCATAGAGACCGAGCAGCTTGCTGGGATAACCAATCCAGGCGAGTTTGCTCGAAAGATCTGCGACCGGCATTACGGCGCTGGCGCTGATGGAATTGCCGTAGTTAGCCGTTCAGATGACCAAAACGCCGATTTCCTCGTCAGAATTTTCAACCCAGATGGAAGTGAAGCTGCATTATCGGGTAATGGTACTCGATGCGCAGCCGCTTATCTCTATTATCGAGAGCTCTGGAATTCGCAACAGCTTCATCTGAATACCCGCTCGGGAATCAAACGGTATCTGATCCGCGCACAATCTGATGCGGGCAAGTACATCTTTGATTCTGAGCTGGGACAGCCCAAATTCGATAGTGACTCGATTCCTATGTTCACCGAACAGCGATTGCAAAGGGTAATTGATTATCCGCTGACTGTTGCCAACGAGACTTTCAAGGTTACGGCTCTGCAAATGGGAAACCCTAATTGTTGCATTTTCGTCGAAGATTTCGACGCGATAGATTGGCGCCGTATGGGTCGTGCTATCGAAAATCACCAGCAATTCCCCGATCGTACGAACGTTGTTTTTGTCCGGGTGGAGGCTCGCGACAAAATTGAATTGCGAATATGGGAGCGCGGTGTGGGCGAGACCACTGCTTCTGGCACTTGCTCGTGTGCGGCGGCTGTGGCGGCTATGATTAACAAAAAAACGGAGCGGCGTGTCAACGTAATTATGCCCGGCGGTCAAGCCAAAATCCACTGGCGCGATGATGGTGAGGTTGTGATAACCGGTAGAGCTGAAGTAGTTTATAGTGGTGAGTGGTTAACCGAGACAGGTTAACTGGCAAGTTTGAAGATAGCTTGTGACTCTAACGGAGTTTACAGTTTGGATATTTGGTACCTGAATCCCGATGCACTCCCCCTTTCTCATTTACCCACGCCTCTCGAGTCTTTCGGTCCGGAGCTTGACCTTCGCTATCATTTGTATGGCCGCCCTTTCGAGTCCGGGGTGTGGCAAAAACGTGGTTCCCAGGACCGAAGCCGAAACAAAGCCAAAAAACTCCCTTGGATCTGTGGCCGTTACAGGCATCCCGATGTGGCTTGGGAATCCCTCCCGGAGCTTCTATGGCACAGGACCGTGGCCTGAGGAGCCGCTGGAAATCCTTTGGTCCGTTAAGACAAAGTTGATTTCTGGCCGGCTTCACGACGATGGTTGGGGAGGGTCGAGTTGGCCAGGACAACCTTCGGTTATGGGTGACCGAGTCTATTTTGGGTCGGCTGATGGTTCCCTTTATTGTCTGAGTCTGCAGGATGGCACGTTGGTTTGGAGCTTCGAAACTGAAGACAGTCTGAAGTCCACGCCGACTCTGGCGGGGGATAGAATCATTGTCAGCGGACTCGATCATTTTGTTTATTGTGTTAACCGAATAGATGGTTCGCTCATCTGGAAATATCAGACAGGTTTTGAGGTCGACGGATCCGCGGCTGTAGTTGATGGACGTGTCTATTTCGGCGGCGAAGATGGATACTACTATTGCCTCAATCTTGAAGATGGAGCACTCGTTTATAAGACAGAGCGACTTGGGTCAATGGAAGGCAGCTCCTGCGTTATTGGCGCCAACATTTATGTAGGAACTGAACAGGGCGATCTGTACTGCCTGAAATTGAATGATGGAACCGTAGTATGGCGGGCGCGTATCGGGGCTGATTCCGATTCAACTCCAGCGGTTGCCAACCAATTTGTCTACACCGCGGCCGAGAACGGTTACGTTTATTGTTTCAGAATGTGGAGTGGCGAGCTTGTTTGGAAATTTAAGGCCGAAGGCGGGTTGAGCAGATTTCACAAAGAAAGAAGTGGTTTTTGGGCGAGCCCCGTGGTGCTGAACGGTCGCGTCTACATCGGTTCAAGCAACGGTTACATGTACTGTCTGAAAGCAGAAAACGGTGACCTCATATGGCGCCACTTAGTGAGGGCTCCAATCTGGGGTAGCTCACCACTAGTTGATGGTCGAGTTGTGTTTGGTGATAAGGCTGGTTGGCTCTATATGATCGCCGCTGAGGACGGCCGTGTCATTTGGGAGTTGAAGATCGGTGACAATGTGAATGCTACTCCGGCCATCTGGGAGGGTCGAATTTACATTGGCGCGTTCAATGGTAGTTTGCATTGTATTGGGGCTGCGCAGTCAGCCGGTAAGAAAAAACAGACAGCGGAACGTTACGCCCTCTAATGATTTACCTGATAGACAACACGATAGACGGACAGGGAGCAAGTCCCCGTGAGTTGCGGACTGCCCTGGAACAGATAAGCCCTGAAATCGAGGTTCTTACCGAGTCTTTCACGAGAGTTTCTTTCACGCGGGTCCAGTCTTTGTGTCCAACCCACATTATCCTTAGTGGACAAAGTGATCCGTGGGACAGGTATTCACAGGAATCAATGGCAGGTGTTTTTGAAGTGATTCATAAAACGACACAACCGCTTCTGGGGGTCTGTGGCGGCCATCAGCAGATTGCCCTTGCTTATGGTACGACCGTAGGCTTGATGGAACGATTGGAACCTGGTGAAGGTTACGAAGGAGCTAGGCGCGAGCGAGGCTATTTGCCTGTCAAGACCAATTCGGAAGGTATCTTTGAGGGGCTACCTCTCGACATTACTGTATGGCATTCGCACTGCGACGAAGTAAAAGAATTACCTACCGGCTTTCAGCGAATTGGCTCAAATGAAACCTGTTCGATCCAGGCAATGCGACATGCTGAACGGCCTCTATTCGGGGTACAGTTTCATCCTGAACTCTTCAATGGAGAACACCCCGATGGCCGCAGAGTAATGGAAAATTTTCTTCAAATGTAGCAAGTGCGCAAGGGCTCAAGATACTCCCTTCCTCGCCATTCAGGCACCCAGATCGACCGCCGTCTCAACTTTTTCTTGGCTCCAACCCAATTTGAAAAGCTACTAGTTTCAGCAGTTACATCGGAATACCGCGATTTCCGAGCATTTTTGCCCTTTTGCCGGCTAGACACCCCTTTAGCCCGTGTGCTAGCCTCATTCATCCTCACACTTTGTTCCTTTCAACGCTTGCATCAAGGATGCCAGCCCCCAACTTCGGTCGACACCGACTCCTTGGACCGAAGGTCGAGTCATAGGAAAGAACGGACTCGCGCATCGCGTTGAGATGGGTAGTTATTAACCTCGGCAGGAGACCGATCTTCAATGAAACTAATTTACGGCGGCAGCACGCTGGCGGCGGCGATGCTGGTAACGGGCGCGTTGATGTTGATACCTCAACCAGCAGCGGCGCAAATTCATCTTTCTCAATTTCCACAACAGTTTCAAGAGAAACCACTAACCGTTCAGAAGCAGGAGGATGCACTCGCTGCGACCTCCGCAAGTAGCAATACCGAAGTCCCGACTCGGGGCTCATCCCAAATGCCGTCCAATAGTGTGAACAACTCTCCAAATGAGCAGAAAGCTGTTCCTGCACCTTCCGTCTCCTACTTGGCCACGGCTTATAGTCTGCGGGGTAGAACCGCTAGCGGTGCTGGTGTCAGTAAGGGAATAATTGCGGCGGATCCGCGTGTATTACCGCTTGGTTCGCGAGTAAGACTGGAAGCGGGTGGTTACAGTGGAGAATACATGGTGGCTGATACGGGCGGTGCGGTTCGGGGTAGACGGATTGACATCTGGACTCCAACGGCGCGCGAGGCGCTACGATTTGGTAGGCGACTCGTGAAGCTAACAGTACTCAGTTATGGAAGGAGACATTCGGTCGGGGAAAAATCGGCCCTATAGCTGGACGTAAATTCAACTGGTCGACTCATGGGCGGAAGGCGATCACCTTCTGCCCTTTTTGTGTGGCAGCAGAATCGCCATAATCGCGCTATTATGCCCAAACTACGAAACATTCCGGTGAGGTCTTTAGGTTGATGGGAGTCTCACAGCATTCGTCTGCGGAGCGCGAACCGCAGCGAGTTCCAATAGCCGAAACACTGGTTGAAGTAACCAGGGGCCGTATTACTGAATCTCGCCACCGTGGACACGTAGTTGCTGTTGAGCCCGAAGGAAATATTGTTGCCTCACTCGGATCGCCGGGTACTGTCACATACTTGCGCTCTTCTGCCAAACCGCACCAGGCAATTCCTCTTGTTGTTTCTGGTGCCGCTGACCACTTTGGGTTCACTGAACGAGAGATCGCCCTGGCCTGCGCTTCGCATAGTGGGGAAGAAATTCATACGACAATAGCCGCTTCGATGCTGCAAAAGGTGGGACTCGAACCGTCAGCACTAAAATGTGGAGCGCACGAGCCATTTGCGGCGGAAGTCGCTCGGCATCTGCGTGAAAAAGGAGGCGCGCCAAATTCTTTACAGAACAACTGCTCTGGAAAACATGCTGGCATGCTGGCTCTGGCTCGCTTTCTCGGTGCACCTACTGAGACCTATGATGATTTGAAAAGCCCCGTGCAACAGGCCATCTCAACCGTAATTTCGCAGTTTTCAGGGGTTCCTTCCCAAAAAATCGAATTTGGTATTGATGGCTGTGGCGTTCCAGTTTTCGCTATCCCGGTCGAAGCGATGGCCTTAATGTATGCCCGACTCGTTTCTCCTCCTTTGGATCTTGATGAAAAGGCTCGAAAGGCTTGCTCTCGTATAGTCTCAGCGATGGTTTCCTATCCGGAATTGATTGGTGGAACCAGCGATCGGTTGGATACAGAGATGATGCGCGCCACTAAAGGAAAGTTGGTTTCCAAAGTCGGAGCCGAAGGCGTTTACACTGCCGGCATATTGCCATGCGAGCACTGGCCGAACGGACTAGGCCTTGCTATCAAGATAGAGGACGGCAACGATCATCGTGCGCGTCCCACTGTGGTGATCGAATCACTTCGCCAGCTCGGCTTATTGAAAGCTGATACGCTGCAGGCGATTTCTAGTTATGCGTCTTTTCCTGTCCGCACGCGACGAGGAGACGTAGTTGGCAAGGTTAGTCCATCCTTCACTCTTACCCGGTACTAGCAAGCTTGTGCGAGTCAAAAAACCTGAGATATTTGGATCGAAGCCCACAAAGGCAGCGGAGGTGTCGCGAGGCTTGCCGCCACTGGAGCGAGATGAGAAGGGTAGGATCGAAATTGATTCAGTTCCCGACGTGATTCAATGGTTTCTTGATTACGATGAACGTGTAGCGATCGTTCGACATCCTCGCGTTGAAGAGGTCTTTCAGTGGAAACAGCAACAGAGCCGTGTGGCTGGCGAGGAAGTTTTCGTTTTTCAGCGAGCGGAGGATCGCCTGGCCATTGGAATAATTCAGGCGCTTGCCGAGAACTCAAACCAAGCCAAGCTACATTCATGGATCAGCCAGCTCCTTAATGCGTTGGAAACGGCCACGAAAGCGAACGAATCCGCGGCTGAGAGTTACCATCTCAATTTTGATCGCGGCGGCTCCATTCTCGAAGAAGCAGGAAAGATCCCTTCTGACAGTGGAAGACGAGAATTTCTAATCAACTGCTGGATCGAGGCCCTTTGCACAGCGGAGGCGCGTGTACTCGGCTGGCTATATAAAGAATTCTACGGTCAACCTTTTGTTCCTTAGCTTAGGGATCCAGAATTCGAACGGACGATCCTCAACAGCACCCCCGCTGGCCGGTTAAGTACCGAAGTATTGTGGTTTTGTTTGTGGCTACGGCTGAGCAGGCGTTGCATGACCCGCCGGATGTCGCTTGGCGGCTTCAGCATGTGAAAGACATGCAACCAGAGCATTCGAACTTTGGGATCGGTCGTCGTTAAGGCTATTGGAAAACCGAGTTATTCATCGATGGACCACCATAACGAGCGAGCGATTATAATCCGACAGTACACGACCGATGTATGGAAGCTGTACGGCAAATTGGTTGCGAAGATTTCTAGTTGACCGCTTTCCCTGACTGCCGACCCCATTTTGTTAAGAAACTGAGTTGTATTGGAACCTCATTTAACGACCAGCCTAGTTGGCACACTCATTGCCGTAGGCAAACCAGAACAAGAAGGGTAGAAAGGGTAAATCGGGTCAGCTCTAAGATTGCGGTGAGTGGAAGCTTTGGGGGAGGCGTCCTCTCGCGGTATTAAAAAAGCAGGTAGTAGCTCTTTCGGGGGAACGGAGTTCTTACCTGTAACGCAGTTGATGAGCAATAATTGCGGCGCTGCTGGTCGTCGTCCTGGACGGGCTTGGGGGAGCCTCCCAGGAAGATTAGCAGCCCGCATTTGTGTATTGGTGCTCTTCGCTGAGAACGCGGGGCGTTCCGCGAGTGCAGCCCGAACAGAAGGTGGTGTCCTGGTTTCAACTCTCTGCGCTTCCACTGCGTCCTTTGCTTCTGCGGTGATTGCTTTGTTAGGCGAATCCAACCGCAGAGGCGCAGAGGTCGCAGAGACTGCGCAGAGAAAAACTCAAATTAGGACACCTAACGAGCAGAACGTTGCCAGTTGAACCCGGTGCGAGTCGCGGTAAGCTTTCTGAAGTCAAGCCTTCCAGTCACCAGAATCAATTAATCGACCGGCATCTGTTTGCGGAGTCATCTCGTCGATATTGAGCCGCATCATGCCTCCAGCATCAGAAAACGCTCGAAGTGTCCTTTGCTGGGCTCGCCTATGTACGAATAACAGAGTGCCGAATAGGCCTCCTACTCCGAAGCACAAAACCAGAGCCAGCCCTGATGCTTTTACCACTGAGAGAAACACTCCCAGTGTAGTCTCAGTGTATCTGCGCTGGGCTTCTTGCAGGAGGTAGGGATTGTCGCCCAACCATTGCACGACCTGTTCGTACTTTATCTGGTCAATTAACTGATTGGCCGTTTGCTCGTTGTCTCCCTTGAAGACGAATACCGCGTAATTGCCCACGCGACGGTACGCGGTTGGGCTGGCCAACCCCTGGTTTTTCAGTTCCTGGATTTTCGCTAAAATTCTGCGGTCATTATCGGCAGCAAGTTGAGGCGTATTAAACTCCACTAGAAGCAGTTGCGATTGCCCGTAACTGGTGGCGACTGCATCTGCGTCACCTGCGGAGTCTATGGCTTCAAGTACCGGCTGACCCCCGACAGCTTTGTTCAAGGAGGTAAAGCCATTTAGGTAAACCGCGCGCCGCTGAGCCTCTTGCCATGCTGGTAGGTGTTTTACAAGAACCGGTATATCTCCTTCGCCTTTATCAATTTGCTCAGCCAGCAAGCGGGAAAATGAGAGTAGTTCACCGCCGCTCTTTTTCTCGCCGGGTTGCGCACTGCTGACTTTCACGAAGAAAGTTCCTCTGAAAAAGGCCACACCCCCAGGGATGAGATAACTGGCTCTTCCTATAGTTTCCTCATATTGAACACTATCAGGTGCTGTTTCTCTCCTGAGCTTTGCGAATACTGTAAGAAATGAGTAGGCGTCGCTGTCGCGCTTGAATTGCAGGAAATCGACAAGAAAGCCGTTGCCATCTGCTGAAACGTATTCAGCGACAGCAGCAGAAGGCTGATGCTGCACCTCCGCGTCATTTCTTCCCTGTTGATCCGTCAGTTCTTCAAGTTTGGTCGGCTGGCTGGTTTGAGGCAGTCGCCGGAAAGAGCCAACACGGTCCGGAAGCAGCAGGTTAGCCGAGGGCGGACTTGCAATAGCGAAGTCTGATACTACTACGAGGAGGCATACGGCAAGCCAGATAAAACTGAATAACAGAGGAAAACGCAACAACAAACCCTCGCGAGAACGGTCCGCCATTTCTTAGAACCCAGCATCGTACTGGATGTTCCCGATCCCTAATCTGCGAACCAATATCTTGAGTTTAATGCCACCGACGTAGCTCGCGCAAAAGGAGATCGGCGTAGTGGCGGGGGTTTGTAATGTTGTGAAGAACGGTTGTGCCACCCAATTCGCTTGCATTATCAACAATAAGGTCGCCAAACCCCAGGATTCGTTGAGGAATGCTGGCAGAAACCGTCACGTCCTGAATTTTACTAAGAGGAATATTGCGGGTTCTTCGAGCAACAAGACCGGTGTCAATCTCGACTTTGGAATCGGTAAGGGTGTAACGAATCATGTTGCGCCTAATGTGGTAGTAGGCGGGAATTAGCAGCAGAGCCAGGCCAATTGGAATCGAAACATAAGCGGGAACGTCAATCAGCGCGAGCAGAAATACGAGCGCCACAGCAGCAACTACGGCGAAAGCATACCCGAGTTTTACGAAGATCAAGGTGGGTCGTACTGTAAAGATGGTCCGCTCGAGATCGTCGATCTCCGATCGTGTTGGTGGTCCGTGGTTTGATCGGGCTATACGGGTTGATTCGGATTCGAAGGCGGGAGAACCACAGGATGAGCAGAAGCGGACTCCAGGGGCAACGTAAGAGCCACAATTAGAACAATGCATCCGGTAACACCTCTAACTGCTCGCCGTAGTCGTCTACCATTGAAGAAGAAGTACGACAGGGAGTAGTTGATAGTTCCTCTCGGCTCTGATGGTACTTACTGCTTCTTGTCGACAGGCCCTCCACTGTTCTGCCAAGCGGCAAAACCTCCCAATAGAGCTGCTCCGTTTTCGATACCTTTTGTTTTGAGGCTGGCCACCGAACCGGCGGACGTGTGTTCGTTTGGTCAAGAACAATAGGTGACAATTAGCTTATTGCGCGGCAGTTCATTGACATGGTTCAGTATTTCGGCTGCAGGAATCAGCTTCGCACCCTTCACGTGGCCCTGGTCATAGGATGCCTGATTTCGGACATCGATAACCACAGCCTGATCTTTCGCGAGCAAGTCTTTCAACTCTGCCGGCGTAATTCTACGAATATTATCGGCTGGAGGTGCTGCCGTCACCGAGGGTGACGCTACGGCGCTGGGAGAGGCCAGGGAAGTCCTGTCTTTGGAATTGCAGGCGGTAAGAACCGCTGCAGAGAGAATACCAAGAATCGTCAGGGAAAGAATAATGGAACGCACGAAACAACCTCCATGGGCAAATCAGAATAGGGGGTAGACTGCTTTTGTAACAAGCAGCTGAGTTAAATTTCGTACCTGCAATCATTTTTGTCAACAGTTAATAGAGCTTTCACCGTATTTAGGCAGCAAATGGGCAATTGGGAGCGGGTCAGTTTCGAGGAACAAGTCCGAGACACTTCAGTTTGTCATCGGGAGCGACGAGATTTTGTCCTATGTTTCCGTGGCTGTCCACGTGCTATAGTTGCGCTCATCGCAATAGTCTAACGAGGAGCCTGGATGCTCGACGGGTCACAGAGCCAGAGCCTTAAATGGGCCAAGGTGATTGATCACACCCGCTGCATTGGCTGTCACGCTTGCACAACTGCTTGCAAGTCGGAAAACCTCGTGCCACTTTCAGTAACACGGACATACGTGAAGCATGTCGATGTTGGCGTGTTCCCGCAAACCAGACGAGTGCATCAGGTAACTCGCTGTAATCAATGCGCCCATGCTCCCTGCGTAACCGCTTGCCCGACAACGGCAATGTTCAAGCGAGCGGACGGCATCGTTGATTTTGATAAAGCAATTTGTATCGGATGTAAAGCTTGCATGGCGGCCTGTCCGTACGACGCGATCTTTATTAATCCGGAGGATCATTCTGCTGAAAAGTGTAACTTCTGTGCCCATCGAATCGATATGGGACTCGAACCAGCGTGCGTCGTCGTGTGCCCGACTCAGGCGATTCTCGTGGGCGATATGAATGATCCACAGTCGTATGTAGCTCAAATCATTCATCGTCAATCGGTAACTGTGCGCCGGCCCGAGAAAGAGACACTACCAAAGCTCTTTTACAAAGGTGCACACGAGGCCACCCTCGATCCTTTGGCGGCGCGGAGACCTAAGGGGTTCTTCATGTGGAGTGAACAGCAGGAAGGCTCTCAATTCGTGGTCTCAGGGAATCCTGATTACAACAACTCATCGGCGGCAGCATTGCTTTCGTATGATGTAGCTCATTCAATTCCCTGGGATTGGCGCGTCAGTCTTTACACCTGGACAAAGGGGATTGCATCCGGCGTTTACCTGGTTGCTTCATTACTTGTGTTGTTCGGCGTACTTAGTTCCCGGAACCCCATTTGGCTATGGGCCACGCCAGTTGTTGCGGGCTTATTTCTTGTGATTACAGGTGGTCTATTAGTCTGGGACCTGGAACATCCGGAACGTTTCCACCTAATCTTCACACGACCACAGTGGCGTAGTTGGTTGGTGAAGGGGGCGTTCATCATAGCCGGTTACACTCTTGTGCTGGTGTTTCACTTCTTCGCCAGTTACTTCGGTTCGAGGACGCTGCAAAGTTGGTTGATGATTGCGGGAATTCCTTTTTCAACTCTGACCGCAATCTACACCGCGTTTCTTTTTGCGCAGGCTAAGGCGCGCGACATGTGGCAAAACCCGTTGCTGCCGCCCCACTTGTTTTTGCAGGCTCTCTTGCTTGGTTCGGCGGTTTTAATTCTCGTGGTTACATGGTTCGAAAGGACGACTGCATCATACAACCTGATTAATTTCGTACGTGCGGACATTTTAAGTTTGCTTTGGATACTGGCTGGGTCGAGCTTGCTTCATCTATTAATGATCTGGGGAGAAGTATCGCTGACACATTCGACTGCGCACGCGCGACTGGCAATTTGGGAGATGGTGCGCGGACGTTATCGAAACGATTTCTGGTTCGGAATAATCTTATCACTGCTTGGGGGATTGATTCCGGGCCTTGTGGTTCTTGGTTTGCTAAATACAGGGCTTGGCGTAGTTGCCGCGCCGCTCGCGCTCATCGGCCTGATGCTTTACGAGAATGCTTACGTGCAGGCAGCACAATCAGTGCCACTTGCCTGATGTACGTTTCAACAAGAGAGACATAATGAGTCAAAACGCCGACCATAAACGCGTCGCCGTCGCCCGGGACGAAACCATCTCACGGGGGGAGACATTCTATCCCGGCCCTAGTCGCAACCACCTGGCTGCTTTCCCACCTAAAGAACGATGGGATGATTGGGTGGAGCTCGATCCCCAAGCCTGGCCTCGGCGAATGGAGCGACATTACACACTGGTGCCGACCACTTGCTTCAACTGCGAATCAGCGTGCGGTTTGCTTGCCTACATCGATAAAATCAGCGGCGAAGTGCAGAAGTTTGAAGGGAACCCTGAACATCCGGGGTCACGCGGGCGCAATTGCGCGAAAGGTCCTGCTACACTCAATCAGATCACTGATCCCGATCGCATCCTCTATCCGTTAAAGAGGGCAGGCAAGCGCGGCGAAGGGAAATGGACACGGGTGAGTTGGGATGAGGTGCTCGACGAACTTGCTTCACGTATTCGAAAAGCGATAACCGAGGATCGTCGCCAGGAGATCATGTATCACGTTGGTCGTCCCGGGGAAGACGGCTTCACTGAGCGCATCCTGGCAGCCTGGGGCATCGACGGCCATAACTCACACACGAATATCTGTTCGTCCAGCAGCCGGGAGGGTTATCAATTGTGGATGGGCCTGGATCGACCCAGCCCCGATCACGCCAACGCAAAAGTCATCTTCCTGATCAGCGCTCATCTCGAATCGGGTCATTATTTTAATCCACACGCACAAAGAATAATCGACGGAAAAACTAATGGCGCGAAGCTGATCGTTTTTGACTCCCGTCTCTCCAACACGGCCACGCACGCGGATTATTGGGTTTCGCCCTTCCCGGGATCAGAAGCCGCGATCCTGCTGGCGATTGCGAGTTATTTAATTCAAAACAGTCTCTACAATCGCGAATTTGTACGCCGCTGGTGGAATTGGGAAGAATTTCTTGCCGCTGAACATCCTGGGACAGCCAATAACTTTGAAAGCTTTGAACAAATTTTGAAAGGACTGTACAAGCAATATACATTTGCGTTTGCCGCGAATGAATCTCGCGTCGAAACGCATTTGCTCGAGAAGGTTGCGCAGTGTGTTGCTACTGCTGGTACCCGTCTCAGCACGCACAACTGGCGCAGTGCTTCTTCGGGAAACAGCGGTGGATGGCAGGTTGCGCGTTGTCTGTTCATGCTTAACGCCTTGATGGGCGCAGTTGCTACTGAAGGAAGTGTTTTTCCCAATGCCTGGAACAAGTTTGTACCCCGGCCGATCTACACACCGCCGCACCCAAGGATGTGGAATGAGATCACCTGGCCCGGAGAGTATCCGCTGTCGATGCATGAAATGTCTTTCCTGCTGCCCCACCTGTTGAAGGACGGTCGCGCCAAACTCGATCTCTATTTCACGCGCGTTTACAACCCGGTATGGACCAATCCCGACGGATTCTCCTGGATCGACGTACTGACGAACCAGGATCTGATCGGCCTTCATGCGGCTTTGACGCCAGTTTGGAATGAAACCTCATATTTTGCTGATTATGTTTTGCCCATGGGGCTCGGCTCGGAGCGACATGACATACATTCTTACGAAACACACGATTCACAATGGCTGGGTTTTCGCCAGCCGGTTATTAAAGCAGCGCGTGCGCGGAATGGTGAGGAAATCAGCGACACTCGCGAAGTGAATCCTGGCGAGGTTTGGGAGGAGAATGAGTTTTGGTTGGAACTAACGTGGCGGATCGATCCTGATGGGAGTTTGGGTATTCGCCAGTATGCTGAGTCGAAAAAAGAGGCTGGCACGCGACTCACAGTCGACGAATATTATGAATGGATTTTTGAAAATTCTGTTCCCGGACTGCCGGACAAAGCAGCTGCTGAGGATTTGTCCCCACTTGCCTATATGCGCCGCTACGGCGCTTTTGAAATTTGCAAGAAAGTCGGTGCCCTTTACGAAGAAGCGGTGCCCGGCGAAGAGTTGGAAGATGCTCGTCTAGATGAATGTGGTCGGGTTTATACCAAGAGGCCAAAACCACCATCGCCAAACGTTGTGCCGCTGCCTAGCATAGATGCGGACGCGGAGGGCCGGCGTTTTGTTGGCGTGCACCTTGATGGCCAGCTAAAGAGAGGCTTTCCGACGCCAAGCGGTCGCCTGGAATTCTATTCAAGCACAATGGCTGCCTGGGGTTGGCGTGAGTTTGCAATTCCCACCTACATCCGCAGCCACGTTCATCCTGAAAATCTAGCAAGCGATCAAACTGTCCTAATCTCTACATTCCGCTTACCCATGCAGATTCACACGCGTAGTTCAAATGCAAAGTGGCTGAATGAGATCGCCCACACGAATCCACTCTGGATTCATCCCTCATTCGCGCGCACAATTGATGTTGGGTCAGGCGACTTGGTCCGCGTGGAGACTGAAATTGGATACTTCGTTGTGCGGGCGTGGCTAACCGAAGGAATCCGTCCCGATGTGGTTGCCTGTAGTCATCACATGGGCCGCTGGAAGACGCATGAGCAGGGGGCGAGACAGATGATGGCAACTGTTATTCTGGACCATCAGGGCGGTGCCTGGGGCTTGCGGCGCGAAAAAGGTGTCGAGCCCTTTGCATCGAGCGATCCAGATACGCTGCGCATCTGGTGGAGCGATGTCGGTGTACATCAGAACTTGACCTTTCCGGTTCACCCCGATCCGGTTTCAGGTATGCATTGCTGGCATCAGGCGGTACGCGTGAGGAAAGCGCACGCTGAGGACAAGTACGGCGACATCTCAGTCGATACAAACAAGTCGCGCGCGGTCTATCTCAAATGGCTTGCGATGACGCGTCCCGCAGGTCAATATTCGCCTGATGGCACTCGTCGTCCGTACTGGATGCTCCGTCCTTTGAGACCGGCGCGTGAGTTCTATCAGTTACCGAAAGAAACTACGGTTAAGTGAGAAGGCAGAAGGCAGGAGTCAGGAGTCAGAAGTCAGAGAAGTGTTGGAGATCAGGAGCCACAAGTCCCGGGGGTCAGAATTTACGATAAGGCAGCACTGTGCCTTCTGGCTCCTGCCTTCTGGCTCCTGACTTCTGACTCCTGGCTTCTGACTCCTTTAGAAAGGAATCCCTCAAATGTATTTCAGACAATTTTATCTGGGTTGTTTAGCCCATGCTTCATATCTCATCGGTTCTGATGGTGAAGCGGTTGTTGTTGATCCGCAAAGAGATGTAGACCAGTACATAGCTGACGCTGAGGCGCAAGGTTTCAAGATTAAGTACGTTATTGAAACCCACTTACACGCGGATTTTGTCAGTGGCCATCGCGAACTTGCAGCCAGAACCGGTGCTGAGATCGTCTTTGGGGCAAAGGCGGGCGCAGAGTTTTCACACCGCGCCTCCCGGGACGGTGACGAGATTACCATCGGCAAAGTCATCTTGCGCATCCTGGAAACCCCGGGCCATACGCCGGAGAGTATTTCAGTGGTGGTTATTGACACTGAAGTCTCCTTGGAGCCGCAGCGAGTACTCACCGGCGATACGCTTTTTGTCGGTGACGTGGGCCGGCCGGATCTCGCTGGAGGCAAGGGCTACACTCCACAGCAGATGGCCGGAATGATGTATGACAGCCTGCATGGCAAGCTTCTGCAGTTGGCTGACGAAGTGGAAGTATATCCGGCGCATGGCGCGGGTTCGATGTGCGGACGCAACATGTCAAAAGAGACTTCCTCTACAATCGGACAGCAGAAGAAGTTTAACTATGCTCTCAAGCCGATGTCGCGAGAAGAGTTTGTGCGCATGATGACAACCGATCTTCCTGAAGCTCCGGCATATTTTTCGCTAGATGCAGAGATTAATCGCACTGGTGCTGGACCATTGGAAGCGTTAACGAAACCTACAGCGCGTTCGCCCCACGTTGTTGAACGGCTCGCCGGTGAAGGTCATGTAATTCTTGACATTCGTTCCGCGGCCCAATTTGGGGCAGGCCACCTTCCCGGGTCATTGAATATTGGACTTGGTGGGCAATTTGCCATGTGGGCGGGTTCCTTAATTCCCCTTACGGCCCCCTTTGTTCTGGTAGCTGATTCACAGGAGCAGGTGCAGGAGGCAATAATGCGGCTTGCTCGCGTGGGAATAGAAAATGCCAGAGGGTTCTTAGACGGCGGCATCCTGGCCTGGCATGGTGCGGGCCTGTCCCTGGCAAGTGTGCCGCAGATCACTGTTGCTGAATTAAACGAGCTTTGTCATACGGAGCGTGCCTTGCAGATCCTGGATGTGCGTCGGCCGGCCGAGTATCGGACGGGCCATGTGCCGCGGGCGCTAACGATGCCACTTGCGAACCTGGCGGCAAAAATTTCTGATCTGAGACTAAATGAGTGCGGACCAACAGCTGTCATCTGCGCTGGCGGTTATCGTTCCAGTGCCGCTACCAGCATCTTACAGAAACAGGGATTCAAAAATCTGTTCAATGTCACCGGTGGCACGAGCGCCTGGATCAACGCAGGATATCCGGTGGAGGTCGACGCCGGAAATGACTTGCCGCCAGCTTCTGCAAGCTTCTAGTTTGACGCTTTTTCCCCGTCCGTTTAGCATCCTTTCTGGCCCCTTGGAATGAAATAAAAGCTCATAGCGGAGGCTTGGGTCATAGATCCGTTCACCTTCAAACTCTTAATCGGGATCGCGATTATTATCATCGCCACCGCGCATGGCTATGGAGCGGCCTGGCTGGCCATATGGATGCTTTTCCATCCTTATCGTGCCGTGAAGTTCCTCGGATTAACAGTGTGGCCACAAGGTATGATTCCGCGGCATCGTGACCGGTTAGCGCAATCTATCGGCAATGCCGTCGGCAACGAACTGGTTTCTCAGGAGACCGTTTTCAATGCGCTCTTCGAAACGAGTTTCTTTCAGCGCAAGGTCGAAGATTTTGTAGACGCTTATACTTCTGATTTATTGGCCACGGTCTATCCCTCTTTCATTGATGCCTTGCCATCCGGTGCACGAGCGCCGATTCTCGATACTATTTCCGCACTACAGTATCGGCTCGCGGAATATATAGCGGCCATGCTCAAGAGCGAAGAGACTACCGCGGCGATCTCACGTTTTGTTGATCGCCAGATAGACGAACTGCTTTCTCGCCGTTTGGATGAAAATCTAACTGATGAAGCATTCGAAAGAATCTTAGGATTTATCGATGAACGTTTTCGTCAGCTCGTTAGCGCCGTTGGTTTCGAACAGCGGGTTCGTAATTTCGTTTCCGGCCGACTCGATGATTTGGCCCATAGCAATGCGACACTTGCCGAAACTTTTACGCCGGAAACTGTCACGCTGATCAAGGAACGTATCGATCAACAGGTTCCACCCATCGTGCATCACCTCGCCGACATTGCGACCAGCAAAAACACCCGCAAGCAAATAGGTGCTCTTATCAAGCGTGAAGTAGATGACTATTATGAGCAGCTTTCTCTCTTCAAGAAAATCTTCATTTCGCGCGACCGTATTCACCGCGAAGTGGATGATTTGATGAACAAGACACTACCACGTCGTGTGGAAGAGTACCTGCGTGGCCCCGCGTTTGAACAGGAAGCGGAAGATTTCTTGAATTCGACGATCGACAAAGTACTGGCGCGTCCACTAAATGAAATCGTGGGACAAATTGAGCCGGAAAAGTTCGAATTGATTAAGCACCAGGTTACCGAACGCCTCTTAGAGATGGCCCAGAGTCGAGAGCTTGCCAGATCTGTGTCGGCCCAGGTAAAGAGTGGCCTGGTAAATCTTCGGCTCCGCACGCTGACCGGCATTCTGGAGCGGGTTAAGCCGGATTCGATTCCCTGGCTAAAGTCCTTCCTAAGCAGAAGCCTCCTGCGATTATTGGGTCGTGAGGAAACTGCCAGAACTATTAATGCGATCATGAGTTTGCAGATCGAGCGGCTCTTAGTCGCACCGATCGGTCGGCTGGGCGATCATTTGCCAGAACACTCGGTAAAACGTGCAAGTTCCGCACTGGTGGAGAGGATCACTGGTGCGGCGCGTGAACGGCTGCCTATGGCCATTGCAGAGTTCGATGTCGGCGGACTAGTACGCCGGAAAGTGTCTGACTACCCAACCGAAAGGCTTGAGTCCCTGGTCCTATCAGTGGCCCAGCAACATTTAAAAACGATCGAGCTTTTCGGTGCGGTTATAGGTTTTTTCATTGGCATCGGCCAGGCCTTCTATTTTTGGTTCAGTCCCGCGATCAATTCCTGGATAAATACCCTCGTCCGCCCCTGAACGGGGTACCGCCATAATTTTTAAGAAACTTGTCGGAACTTAAGTCAGAATCGGGCCGTTTTTATATCCTAGGGGCCCGCATGTCAGGGGTGTATAGTTCAATTTACTTTCCCTAATATTCGAAAGGATCGTTATGTATTGCTCAGGTTGTGGCAGTCCTATCACAGCGGGACTCAGTTTTTGCAATCGATGCGGCACGAGTTTGAAGGAGCGCGGTGAGTCGAAAGTGGGCCCCCTTACTGCGCTTTTGACGGCGATTACACTGCTGGGGATAGTCGGTATGGGAATTGCGCTCGGAGGGGCACTCGCGCTCAGAAACGAAGCGCACCTTGACGAAAGAATTATTGCCGCGTTTATGCTGATGACCTTTTTTCTGGTAGGCACGATCGAAGTATTCCTTTGCCGCCAGCTATCCCGACTGCTGAGCGGGTCGGAGAAAAAGCAGACGCACATAGCAGCTTCACAAACAGCGGGTCCGAACGAATTGCCGGCAGCCCAGCCGCGTTCGTTGCCAGAACCTATCCCCAGCGTTACGGAAAACACCACCCGGACACTGGAGTATTCTCGTCGAGAGCGTTAAAGGAGCCTGATATTTTTGGTTGCGATATACTCACTGAAAAGGGAGTTTCCGATGAGAAGTCTTGTAATTCTGTTGATTGTCGTGCCTGTTCTGACTGGCGCTTGCAAATATCGAATTCACGATCAGGTCGTGGGTTCAGGTAACGGTCAAGTGCAGAAGCGTGACGTGCCTTCTTTCGACTCGATTTCGACAGAAGGCGCTTTGGATATTAAGGTAGTTTGTCAGAAACCACAGACACTTGAAGTTGAGGGTGACGACAACATTCTGCCCTTGATTAGCACCGAAGTCAGCAATCAGGTGTTGCACATAAGAATCCTGCACAACTACTCAGTACAAGATAGTATAAAACTGAGAATATCTGTGCCAAATCTCAACTTCCTCTCAGTTTCAGGCGCGGGTAAAATCGATGTCTCGGGACTGAAGAACGACAAGTTTGAGATGGACGTGAATGGGGCGCCAACGCTTAGAGTGTCAGGCGAAACGAAGTTTGCAGACATCGATGCAAGGGGTGCCGGTAAGATTGACGCTCACAATCTGCTTGCGACCCGAGCTCTGGTGGATTCCAAGGGCGTTGCAAGAGTCGAAGTCCACGCTATAGAGGAGCTCAATGTTGACATCTCTGGCCCATCCCATGTGATCTATGAAGGAAGCCCGGTAGTAAATAAAACGGTGCATGGGCCGGGAAGCGTGGAGAAGAGACAATCAACCGGAGCCTAACCATTTCCCCGGTCGAGACCGCCACTTGGAAATCAAATAGCAAAAATCCCGCCGAGCGCACCCTTCGCGGACAAACGGTTTTTCCCTGCGTTGGGCTCACCTTTCCTGACACCGGTGCGGTGGAGTTGATTGGAGTCCACTCCTCCAAATAGCATTAACACCTGGCGTTCCGATTTCCGCTTGCCAACGCTAAGGTTTTGTGTTGACATTCCCCGCCCTGGTGAATAACTATTTGGTATTCTCGAAAGGAGCTTACTTCCCCAATGACTTATGTAGTAGTGGAGCTATGTGTCGACTGCAAGTACACCGATTGCGCTGCAGTTTGTCCTGTAGAAGCATTCCATGAATTGTCAGACCGCCTCTACATCAATGCAGACACTTGTATCGATTGTGATGCTTGCGTCCCTGAATGCCCGGTGGAAGCAATCTTCGCCGATACCAATGTTCCCGAGCAATATCAGCACTGGACACAAATCAATATTGACGAAGCTCCGAATTATCCTGTGATCAGTCAGAAGATTCCTGCCTTGCACGGACCAACGTGTACCGGTCCGGAAGAATAAGCAACTGAGTTCACAGTGCTCATCCTCGCAGGCCCGTATGGTTTCACAACTGATTGACCCCTGCGAGACGTTTCGAATGGTGTCATGAGGCAAACCTTAATCATTGGCAGCATCTCTTGTTTTCTTTTTGTGAGTGTTTCTGGCCAGTCGGGCCGGAGAGCTAAAGAAACCCCACCGACTCCCGCCGCGAACGAGAAACCTGAACCGACTCCAGAAAAGTCTCAGCGTCAGGATGAGACTCCGGCTGTCACTGCCGAGCGCAACCAGGATTACCGCTGCACTGAGGACGGCAGTTTAGAAAGGATCGTTGATCCACTTAACGACAACGAACATATATTTTTGGCCAAAGAAGTCGATACGCCTGTAGTGGTTAAAGCGCGACCAAACCCCTCTTATTCAAAAGAGGCCAGAACAAATGGGGTCCAGGGTTTTGTTGTTCTGCGACTGGTATTAGCTTCGGATAACCGCATCAGTCGAGTGAAAGTGGTGCGCCGGCTGCCTTTTGGACTCACCGAGAACGCAATTAAAGCTGCCTGCAAAATAGAATTCAAGCCTGCGTTAAAGGCTGGTCATCCAGTCTCACAATGGTTGCAGATCGAATACGCTTTTCGTTTGGCGAATTCCTCTATTTACGGTCCATAAGTCCTCAGAAGTAGTGTCCTAATCGATTATCAGGCGATTATCGATTACGCCGAAGGTGTTCGCTAATTCCAGCCCTGGGTTTGCTTTGAAACCCTGGGGATAAAGAGCCAGCTTGTCTAGTCGCAACTCTGAAGGAGTTGCGACGGCTTTCGATTAGCCTTAACGGCGATGCAAAACCATTTCAGCGTTGCGAATCACCAACGGTACTCTTCCCCAGGGTTTGCTCTGAAACTCTAGGGTTGGAGGCCAGTTCGTTTAGTCGCAACCTGACGTGTCGGGGTTGCGACGGTTATCGATCAGCGCGTAATGGCGACGCCAAACCCTTTCAGGGTTGCGAATAATCAAGATGCGCGACTCGTTCCCAGGGTTTCAAAG